>Ga0181531_10000007_pt1 | contig 225621 bp, 191 predicted proteins | sample PEATcosm2014_Bin_38_FD_119743 | JGI IMG/M metagenome (GOLD analysis project Ga0181531, IMG submission 119743) | Peatland microbial communities from MTU Mesocosm Facility, Houghton, MI, USA - PEATcosm2014_Bin11_10_metaG | ecosystem: Environmental > Terrestrial > Soil > Wetlands > Peat | place... | reverse complement strand
GAGACGCCCGTGACCACCGTGAGCAATCCGAGGGGAATCGTGACATCCACGTCCTTCAGGTTGTTGGCCGTGGCTCCCAAAACTTGAATCGCTTTGCCGTTGGGGCTGCGGCGCTTTTCCGGGATCGCTATTTTCAATGCGCCGCTGAGATAGCGGCCGGTGAGCGATTCGGCGCTTGCGGCGATTTGCTCTGGCTTGCCTTGCGCGACCAGATAGCCGCCGGCGTTGCCCGCGCCAGGGCCGAGGTCCACTACGAAATCGGCCCGCCGGATGGTGTCTTCGTCGTGCTCGACGACAAGCACCGTGTTTCCAAGATTGCGCAGTTGTTCGAGCGAGCCGAGCAAGCGGTCGTTGTCGCGCGCGTGAAGGCCGATAGAGGGCTCGTCCAGTACATAAAGAACGCCGCGAAGACGCGAACCAATTTGCGTTGCGAGGCGGATCCGCTGCGCCTCGCCGCCGGAAAGCGTGGCGGCGGAACGGTCCAGGCTGAGATATCCGAGGCCCACCGCGAGGAGGAATTCAATGCGTTCGGCGACTTCTTCCAGCGGGCGGCCTGCGATTTCGCGCTGGCGGGGAGTCAGCTGCGCGAGCATCTTGTCCACGGTCGGACGCGCGGCCGTAAGAGATAGGGCCGTGAAGTCGGCAATCGAATAGCCGGCAAGCTTGACGGCCAGCGATTCGGGGCGCAGGCGTTTGCCGTGGCAGACATTACAAAGCGTGGCGGACATGTACTGCGTCATCCACTCGCGGTAGGAGTCGGAATTAGACTCCGCGAAGTTGCGATCCAGGAATTTCAGGATGCCGGGAAATCGAAAGGCCTTTTCGCCCGAGCCTTTCTTGCTAGGAGATTCCTTTTCTTCCAAACCGCTGCGACTGTTTGATGGCGGATAGCCGTACAACAGGAGATTCTGGATCTTCGCCGGAAACTTCTCGAAAGGCGTTTCCAGATTGATTTGATAGGCGTATGCGGCGAGTTCCAGGGTGCGTTTGAGTATCGCTGAACTGCTGCCGGGGCCGAGGCCGCCGTCGAAAAGCGGGCGTGTCCAATCACTGATAATTTTGGCGGGATCGAAATCGTATTTGGAGCCGAGGCCGTTGCATGCCGGGCACGCGCCGTAAGGCGAATTGAAGCTGAAGGAACGCGGTTCCAGCTGCGGAACGGAGATTCCGCAATCCGCGCAGGCCAGCTTCTCTGAAAAAACGTGCTCTTTGCCTCCGACAACGGCGACGGTAACCAGGCCGCCCGCCAGCTTCAGCGCCGTGTTGATGGACTGCTCGAGGCGCGCGGCGATGCCTTGTTTGACGAGCAGCCTGTCTATAACAACCTCGATGGTGTGATTCTTGCGCTTGTCGAGGCTTGGCGTCACATCCAGAGGAACCAGCTCGCCGTTGATGCGCACCCGGACGTAGCCATCCTGGGCAAGTTTTTCCAGCTCTTTGCGATAGGCGCCTTTTCGTCCGCGGACGATTGGTGCCAGGATCATGATGCGGTCGTCAGTCTGGCAGAGCTCGCCGTTCAGAATGGCCTGGACGATCTGCTCGCTGGACTGCCGCGCGATGGCATTCCCGCACTTGGGGCAGTGCGGCGTGCCGACGGAAGCGTAAATGACGCGCAGATAGTCGTAAATTTCCGTGACGGTACCGACGGTGGACCGCGGGGAACGCGTCGTCGTTTTTTGTTCGATCGCGATCGAGGGAGAAAGGCCTTCGATCACGTCAACTTCCGGCCGCTCCATCTGGTCGAGGAACTGGCGGGCATAGGCGGAAAGCGATTCGACGTAGCGGCGCTGGCCCTCGGCGTAGATGGTGTCAAAGGCCAGCGAAGACTTGCCGGAACCGGAAAGGCCAGTGATGACCGTGAGGGTGTTCCTCGGAATTTCGAGGCTTATATTTTTCAGGTTGTGCTGGCGCGCTCCCCGAATAACCAGTTTGGTCAGGCCCATGAAGAAAACGCTCCCTCCACAGGAGCTTCGCCTGCGGCAGGCAGGCATGCCCGCGGTATGCAGGCTCCGGCGCTCAGCGGAGACACTGAGGCCAGAATAACTTCCCACAATATCAGGGAGGATTCGGCCGGGTCAAATCGGCGAATCGGCTAACTTTAAGCTCAGGGCGCGATGAAAATCGTATTCAAATACGCGGGAAATCCCTTTGAGCCGGCTGTTTTGGCGAGAACCCAATGGAGGGCTTCGTCCATCTTGCGAAAAATGCGAATTCCTTTTTCGGCCGCCGCCTCCCTGTGCGTGCCGCACCTTCGCGCGGGGCCGAACGCTAGATCGGTGGGTACAACGAAGGCGCACCTCGAATCTGGTGCGAACACATCGCGCTCAGCCAGAATACGGACGCCCGCGGCGCTCAGATCGAACTTTGTAGCGCGTGTAAAATCCATCCGTTGCGAGTAATTGGGGTTAAAGTCAGGGTCCAGCAGCTTGGGCACGATTCCCCAGGGGAACCCCCCCAGGGCTGTTCAGTCAGATTCATTTCCGGCTAGCCACGGTTACAGAGCTCCCAATGGATTGGGTACGCAAGGCAGCAGCCCAGGCTGGCTATTCTGGATGACGGGTAAAATTTCAAGGGTGTTGAACCTTTTTACTTAGCTGTTTGGTGACAAGAAATAGAAAACAAAAGAGTTAGAGTTGGCTTGCGAGATGCACTAGCAAAGGCAGTGGGGGAAGCGAACCGAGGATCCCTTTAGGGGATTGAGGGCTGGGCCGGTTCGTTTCTCCCCTTTTTTGTTTTAGCCACCAGTAACCCCGGAGCGCATCCACTGGCTCCCCTCTCCCCCTGTTTTTCACAAGTGTTCATTCTACAGGTAGTTAAAGCTCTTTGTTTTGACACGGATTCATGAGTGTTGATTTTAAAGGCTTTAAGCTGATAGGGAGGGGCGGCTTTGTTCACGGAGCAGGACCAAAAAGCAGAGACGAGCCACAGGCAAAACGCCAGCAATGCTATGGAGGCCAACTGGTCTACGAATCCTTCACGGCGCAGATCAGGGCTGCGCCGCTATTTAGGAGGGGGTGGGCCCAGGTTGGGTTTGTTTTGTCTACGCCGGAATAGAGGATGATGCGGTCGGCCCACTCCGTCAAAAGGTGGAAGGAGTCGTAGACGCTGTAGGAATAGGCGAGGCCGTCGCCTTCCGTGATTTGGTAGCCTTTGCCGGAGGTGCGAAGGAAGTTGTAGGCACCCCACAATTTGCTCTTGTACAGGCCGAGCTTCAGCAGACGGGCGGCACGGGAGCCCTGGCCGAACCGGTTGCTGTCAGAAATAAGGACGGCTTTTTTCGCCACACGCAGCATTTCCTTGACGACGGCGTTCGGTTCGGGGACGTGATGAAGGACGGCGAATTCGCAGACGGCGTCGAAACTGGCGTCGGCAAAGGGCAACGCTGCGCCACTGCCTCGCACGAGCGAACCGCTGGCAGCGTTGGTGTTTTGCACGGCCTGATCGAGCAGCGCCGCGACGGGCTCAACCCCGCAAACGAAACCGTCTGGAATGGCCTGCCTTAAATCCCGAAGTCCCCTGCCGGTGGCGGTTCCAACATCCAGAACGGAGCGCGCATCAATCATGTGAAGGACAGAAAGTACAAACTTGTTGATCAGCGGGTCGCCCGAGCCTTCGTGCTGGTGCATCTGCTCATAACGTGCAGCTGTGTCCGTGTAGTACTTGCGCTGAATTGCGACGCCGGGATCGGGTTTTTGAGCCATATAGCGATGTTGGCCGAAGGCGATTACGACAGCTTCCGTGAGCCATGCATGTTACTTCAGGCGAGCGTGGAATCGCACGTTCCGGTTCAGCCAGGAGGCGTCCTAAATTTGTTTTGTCAAAGTGCCAGGAATTGTGAATCTGCGATCGAAAAGCAGAGCAAGGCTCGCGCACTCCCAATCAGGATCTTCCCGGTAAACGAGTCATCGAGCAGAAGCTTTGCGGGCGGCGATATTCTTCAAGAATTCCCAGACCACGGCGGCGTTGCGATTCCAATCCCATTGCTGGGCCGTTTTTGCGGCTGCCTCACCAACACTGCGCCGCATTTCCAGATCGGCGTACAGGAGTTGAAGCAGATTCGCGAGCGCTCCAGCATCCTGCGGCTCGCGCAGGACAAAACCATCAACACCGTCACGAACGAGATCCGAGACGCCGGCGTTAACCGAGGTAATCACGGGTAGTCCGCAGGCCATGGCCTCGGCAACCGGCAGCCCGAAGGAATCCTCCAGGCTCGGGCTAACGTAAATGTCCGCCGCGGCGTAAAAATCGAGGACATCGGACGCAGGCGATTCCCAGTGACAACGGTCTTGCACGCCGAGCTTTGCCGCGAGGGCGCGAAAGGGAGCCGCGGCGTCGTTGCCGACCACGAGAAGACGCAACGGCAATCCCGGAAGAGCGGCCACTGCTTGAAGAACTGCAGAAAGGCCCTTGTTGCGCCAATCGTTGCCGATCAACAGAAGCACTAAATCGGCGTCAGGAAATCCCCGGTGCTGACGAGCCGCGGCACGAAGCGCGAACCTCCGGGGCGAGGAAAAATGCTTGGTGTCCACGCCGTTTGGAACAACGCAGACGTCTTCGCGGCCGAAGTACTGCTTCAGGAGACGTCCCATGCGCGGCGAAACGGCGGCCAACGAGATTCCGGCATCGCCGTAGATCCGCCTCTCTAAAGCGGTCAGCAAACCATAGTAGATGCGCCGATGGGCGCGGCGAAAAAGTCCAGTTTCAGCGGGCGCGTCTCCCTTCTCCTGGCGCGACAGCTCTTGGAGACGATGAAAGAGCGCGTGAACGATCACGACATCGGGATGCAGGCAATTGATTCCCGGCGACAAGACAAGGTCATACGCGACTCGGCCAAACGCGCCATGCCACTTTCGCAGGAAGCCGTTGCAGAACATCCAGGCGAGAAATCGCACGACATGAGGGCCGGGAATTTGTGGAACTTTATGCCAGAAGATCCCGGCGGATTGCGCGGGCCGAGGCGCGGGGATGGACTTGCGCACATCCAAATCTTCGACGCGCTGGGCATAGAGGTGAATTTCGCAGTAGTAATCGTGGGCCAAGCGTTCGAGCAGTTCGGCGAGGGCTCGTTCGGTGCCATGCCGGCGGTCTATAAAGGGCGAAACGACCGCGATGCGCAAGTCAGCGCATCCAGCGGTGCGCAGGTTTGGTCGCAGGAGCGTTAATGGCGAACTGCGACGAAAGGGCGATTGTGGGAAGGCGGAACAACAGGCCAAGCAGCAGCCATAAGTAAGCATTCAGAAGGAAATCTTCGTAGGACTGGATTCCGCCAAACGTGGCAGGAAAGAGTAGAAAAAAAGCGTACCAAAAGATGACAAAGCCAATCGGAAACCAGGGCGAACCTTTCAACTTCTTGACCACTCCCCAGGCGCAGAACAAGATGGCCGTACTCATGATGAGCCAGAGAATCAGCCCTCCGATGCCCATTTCCACGATGAGGGTTCCGTAGCCGCTTTCGACTCCGACGACGGGAGGCCTGGCGTTGAAAAAGCGGGCGACATACTGGCCGCCCAGCGCGGTCGTACCGATGCCATAGCCGTAAGGCCAGCGGTCGTAGTTGAAGGCGCCGAGAAAATTCTCGACAGGATAGGTCCACCCTCGATGGGTCAACTCGCTGGTGCCGGAGCTGGGCAGAAGCGTTTCCTCGTATACCGCCAACCTCGACAGGAGAGCATTCGGATAGGCATAGAAGAGCAGCACGAGTCCCAAGACGATGCCAACGGCTACGCGCTGAATGGATCGAAATACGCGCCGGACCTCGCCTTGGCGCCAGGGGGCGCCCCAGAGGAACGCCGCACTGGTCACCAAAGCGTTAATCATCCCCCACATGAAGGAGCCTCGAGACGAAGTCAAGAAGGCGCCAGCGGCGGTCACCGGAAGAGCGATAAACACCAGGATTCTGCCCTGTTTATGGCGAAGCAGCAGGTAGCCGCTGTATCCCAGGACGATGATCCACGCGACCATGATGAAATTCGCGTAGCGGCCGGCGCTGACAAAGACAGATGTCGGCCTATACGCCACGAGGCCCGTAATGGGAGACACGCGATAAAGCCCGCTGAGCAGTTTGAGGTCGTCCGCCTGTACCGCGGGATTCAGAAAGCTTGGGCCAATGATGGATTGAGCGATCCCCAGGGACACGATCACCAGCAGGAGAGTCAGGTTCACCGTGAAAAACCGGCGGAGTTCCGCTTCCGAATTCAGGAGAGCGTAACCGACAATCGACAAGGGAACGTAGTAAAAAAAGATTTTGAAGCCCATCAAGCCATACATGATGTGCGTGGAAGCGGGATTGAAAATCTGCATGGCGCCGTACCAAATGAAAATGAGCAGAGGCACGAGAAAAGGCGGTCGAAAGATGGTCACTTCCTTTCGCCGATAGGCGGTAAAGAAGGAAATGAGTACCACGAGGAGAAGAAAATCCTTGGCAAAATAGATGGCCATGTTATTACCAAGGAATTTGCGGGCGAAGTCTTCAAACAACAGCCAACTCAGAAAAAGATACACGCCGTTGCGCCAACTATTGAGGATGGCGACAACGATCACGCCCCCGACGAGGCACAAGACGGCGTACGCTAAACCGGTCATATCATCGGTCAGCACGTACTGAGCTGTCTCGTAGGCCGCGAAGGCGCCCCCCACGAGAAAGCCGAAAGCGAGCAGTGGGCGTCTTTGGAACTGGCCGGAAGATAGTGCTGATGCAATTCTCATATTGTGCCAGTTGCCGGAACTTTGATTATTACCGAGTCGGATGCATTCGGAAAGGGCATTCCCAAGACGGTGCTGAGGAAGGCATCCGGAATTCTTGTGCCGCGTTCATTCCGTGCCTATACTGACGCCGGAATGGCCGATCGAGCGACTCATAGCCTGCCGGACGTGGACGTGGTGATCCCTGTCTATGGCGAGCGCTCGGAGGCACTCGCCGCCACGCTGTCGGCGTGCAGGGCACAGACTTATCCGATAGGTAGGATAATAGTAGTGGACGACGGTTCCCCCGAGCCGGTGTCTCTTCCCGGTGGGGCGGGTGATTCAGGTCAGACATCCCTGCTGCGACTCGATCAGAATCTGGGCATTTCAGGAGCTCGAAACGCCGGAATTGCGCGAACAGCCGCGCCGTTCGTCGCTTGCATTAACACGGAAGTTCTCCCTGATCCCGACTGGCTGGCCAGCTGCAGAAATTGTCTCCTGAGTTATGCGGAAGCCGGGGCTTGCTACACGCGTCTCGAATCGGCAACGCCACGCCGCTTACTGACGCGCTGGCGGATGCGGTTTCTGGAGACCAAATTTGGAGAGCAATCGGGACTGGCGAAATTCGCTCCGGGCCACGCCGTGCTCTTTCGAAGGGAAGCTCTCGAGGCTGTCGGCGGTTACGACGTGCGCCACCGGCTTCATCACGAGGATTCAGATATCGGGCAGAGAATGCGCAAAATTGGATGGGAAACGCGGTACCTGGCGGAGAGCCGTTGCGTTTCGATACAAAAAGACACTCTCAAGCAACTGGCCGCCAAGGAGCTGCGCGAAAGCTACTGGTATTCCCCCGCGGAAAGTTCTCTGCTTCGGCTTTATTTTCATCTCAGCAAATGGACAATCCTTCGAGCTGGCCGAAACATTTTAAAGGGGCGAATTTATTTTCTTCCGGTGGATTTTGCGATATGGGCCGCGGCGCTCTGCACCGCAACTGCTCGCACCCTATTGCCGCAACGGGCGCCGGGCCGGAAATGAGGAATGGAAATCATGGTCGAACTCAGAAAGATTTCTGATCCAATTAATGGTCTCCCTCTACGACGAACAGCTTATCGCGTTTCGCTAGACCGGTAGTCTTCGCATAGGGCTATTCTACAACTTTTTTCCAGTTGATCGTTGGTTTCGTCCGCGCGTGCACGCGTAACGGCTTCTATGAAATACTGGGCTCTGAAAACTTTCAGGAGTTCTCATGCCACGCTACCTTTCACAACACACGCTTGCTTGCCTTACACGCCAAGGCGCTGAGACGCTTGCACAACGCATGCAGGGTGGCGGACCCGCGCGGGCCGAACGAGTTTTCGTCAATATGGTGGAAGGAAAAATGTTCGCGGAGTTCCGCTCCGATTCGCGCGAAACACTGGAAGCCTGGCTGAAGTGCGAAGGCATGCACTACGATTGGGTGGTGCGCATCGAGTGGGAAAGTCGCGACGGCAAATTGGAGATCGCCGAATAGCTCCGCCTAAGTGCTTGTAAATAAAGGTGTAAGCCAGCTTTGGCTGAGGAGCAGACGGCGCTTCGAATCCCGATAAAAAAGAGGGTGATTTGCAGCTCATCCTGAGGTAATCTTTCCGGATCATCTCTAACGCGAAAGGGAAACGCTATGTCTGACTATGCTCATCCAGAAGTTCTAGTAACTACCGAATGGGTGGCGGCTCACTCGAAAGACCACGGCATTCGCGTCGTCGAAGTCGACGTGGACACCACCTCTTATGATCAAGGCCACGTGGAAGGCGCCATTTCCTGGAACTGGCAGACGGAATTGCAGGACGCGATTCGCCGCGATCTCGCGCAGCCTACGGCGTTTGAGAATTTGCTCGGGAAGGCAGGAATCTCTCCGGATACGACGGTCGTTCTCTACGGAGACAATAACAACTGGTTTGCAGCGTGGGCTTTCTGGCAATTGAAATACTACGGCCACGAAAATGTCTTGATCATGAATGGCGGCCGGAAGAAATGGCTGGAAGAAAAGCGGCCTCTTACCACGGATAAACCAGCGGTGGCTGCAACAACGTACAAAGTGAAAGCCGCCAACGCCGCGATCCGAGCGAAGCGGGACGATGTGTTCGCCGCCGTCGAGAAAAAAACCGGCGCGCAGCTCGTGGATGTGCGCTCGGTGGATGAGTTCACCGGGAAAATCATTGCGCCTCCGGGCATGACGGAAACGGCGCAGCGTGCGGGACACATTCCCGGGGCCGCCAATATTCCGTGGGCGCAAGCGGTCAATGAGGACGGCACGTTCAAGACCCTCGACGCGCTGAAGCAGCTGTATGGTTCGAAGGGCATTACCGGCGACCGCGAAGTTATCGCGTATTGCCGCATCGGGGAGCGCAGTTCGCACACCTGGTTCGTCCTCAAGTACCTGATCGGGATCAAGGATGTGCGCAATTACGACGGGTCCTGGACCGAATGGGGGAACTTGATTGGCGCGCCAATCGAGAAGGAAGTGTCGGCCGCGGCTGCGAAGTAGCGGATCTCCTGACGGCAAGCCCGCACCGGAGTCGGGTGCGGCAAAAGTTCCCTTGGGCTAAGGGCCGGGTGCGAAGTACGAGCATCCGGGTTATGGAGCAACAAGAGACGGGGCGCGATTCTTTCGCGCCTCGTTTTTTTTGCAGCGCACCCGCCTTAAACTACCGCGTGGGGATCACTTTGGCGCCGAAGCGGGCTTGAAGAACAAGGAATCGTCCACCGGCACATTGTTCTTGATTTGCGTCACGCGCACCGTGAAGACGTTTCCCTTTTCGACGTGGCGCATGCGAAACGGAAAGTACGCGCCGTCCACCGGGCGGTAATCGTCCATGTAGTTTTCCACTTTGTAGTCGCCCTCATCGCGGTGAAGCGTGCTGTCGGCGCGCACGGCCAAGCCGGTGTCCTGGTCAAAATAAACTTTCGTAGTGATTTTCTTCTCCGGCGAAAACTCCAGAACGTAGGTGGAGTGCGCCCCAACTTTCTCGGCACCCAGGATATGTCCCGTGATGCCCATCAGAAGGCCGTCGGCGTGGTCGTTGAAATCCGCCTGGCGGATGCGGCTCTCGAGCGCGGCGCCGGTGAGCATATGCGTTCCACCGATGGGGTCCTCGATCCACGCGGCTTTTCCGTCGCATACTTCGCGCAGCACGATGCCGTTGGAAAAGGTGATCTTGATGAGGACCTTGTTTGGCGCTTTGCTGAAAATTTCCATGGCCGCGAAAGCGGAGGCGTCCTCGGTCTGGTAGATGCCTTTCAAGTAGCGCGTGCTGAAACCGGCCCAAACGGAGCGGCCGCCGATGGCCGTCTCAAATTTCTCGAGTACATCCTTGGTCGTGGGAAGCACTGGCGCAGCCGCAGGCACCGCTGTGACGGCGCTGACGGTCGTAACAGGAGTCTCAGAGGATGAGGGATTCTGGGCCCGAGAATGACCTGCGAAGACGATTCCGACTGCAAGCGCCGAGGCAGCGAGGGGCACGAGCCTGCGGTTCATAGTTTCCTCCAGCGCGCGAACTGGGGCGCGCCAATCTACTTTCAGTATGGAAGGCCTGCGCGTTGAAGACAGATTCATCGGCGCGGCGAGTAGTGGAAGAGAAACCGTCCGATAGGACAGGTCCGAGGGCGCGGCTTCGAGATAGGCCGGCGGGCTGAAGATTTGAGCCGCAGGAAAGTGGGATTTAGGCGGAAATTGGGGATAGAATACGCGGCACCTTTTGGGAGGGGTGGGGCCATGGAGCAAAACACGAGGCGGCAACCGAGATATCCCTTTATAGCGTCGGCGGAGTTGTTGGAGGAGAGCTCTGGGTCGCGAATGAGTTCGCGGATCAGCGATTTGAGTCTCGGCGGGTGCTATGTGGACACCATCAATCCTTTGCCGGACGGAACCGTCGTGCACCTGAAGATTTTTACGGCAACGCATTCCTTCGAAGCGCCCGCGACCGTGGTTTATTCGCACACGCACTTGGGGATGGGAGTGAAGTTCGGCGAAGTGAAACCGGTTTATGAGGAAGTTCTGCGGTTGTGGCTGCCGCAAGCGGATGAGCAGGCGAATGCAGCTCATCGATGAGGCGCTCGGAAATTCTAGCGGCGAAAAAGTTTAATTTCGTCGGGGGAGAGACATGGGTAAAGAATTCGAGTTTGAGCACCAGGATGGCACAGCCTTAGTAGAAGCTGGGGCGATCGGCGACAGGCGGACATTTTTGCAGGGAGCGGCAGCCACCGCGGCGGTAGGCGCAGCAGCCCTAGCCTTGCCGGGATGGACGCGAGGCGCAGTGCCTGCTGACGACATGGCAGCGATCACCGCGGAGATTGAGAAGCGGCACGAAGAGTCTGTGAAGCGCTTGCAGACGTGGATTCGCCAGCCCTCCATCGCCGCCGAAAATCGCGGCATGGCGGAAGGCTGCGAACTCACCATGAACATGCTGCGCGAAGCCGGCTTTACGCAGGTTACAAAAATTCCTACGGATGGCCAGCCGGGAATTTTCGCGACACTCGATGCGGGCGCGCCGCGGACGGTCGGGCTTTATTTCATGTATGACGTGAAGCAAGCCGATCCCGCGGAATGGAGCTCGCCGCCCTTTGAAGCGCGGCTGGTAGACAAGCCAGGTCTCGGGAAAGTGCTTATCGGCCGCGGCGCCGTGAATCAGAAGGGACCTGAGGCGACGTTTCTTGCGGCCCTCCATGCCATGCGCGGAGCGGGGCGCAAAATGCCCGTGAATTTTGTTTTTGTGGCGGAAGGAGAAGAGGAGATTGGCTCGCCGCATTTTCCGCAAGTCGTGCGGAAGCCGGAAATAGCCGAAGCGCTGAAAAAGTGCACTTCCGTATACATGCCCTTTGCGGCGCAGGATTTGCGTGGTGATGTGACGGTATATCTTGGCGCGAAGGGCGTTGTGGAACTTGAACTTGTTTCGAGCGGCGAGCGATGGGGCCGCGGTCCCAAAAAAGATTTGCATTCGAGCAACAAAGCGCGTGTGGATAGCCCTGCGTGGCACTTGGTGGAAGCGCTGGCGAGCCTGGTCTCGCCCGATGGCAACGATCCCGTAATTGAAGGCTTCGCGGCCAAAGTGCGCCCACTTTCTGACGCGGACAAGAAAATGATTGCGGAAGCCGCGCGGCGTTTGAGCGAAGCGGATGCGAAAAAATTGATGGGCGTGGACCGCTGGGTTCACGACGTGAGCTGGCAGGAATCGCTGGAACTCCTGGATTCGCGCCCGACGGTGAATATCGAAGGCCTCGTAGGCGGATACACAGGGCCGGGCGGAAAAACCATTCTGCCCGGGAGGGCCGTAGCGAAAATTGATATGCGTTTGGTGCCGGACATGACCGCAATGGATTCGCTCGCCGCCTTAAAAGAGCACCTGGCCAAAAAGGGCTTCGGCGATATAGAGGTGAACATGAGCGGCGGCTACGACCCCACAAGCACGCCGTTGGATTCGTCTATCATCCAGGCGGCTATTGCGGTGTACAAGAAAAATGGAATCGATCCGGTGATGTTCCCGCGGCTGGCAGGTTCGTGGCCGGGTTATGTGTTCACAGGCGACCCTCTGCGTTTGCCCGCCGGACATTTCGGCATGGGACATGGCAACGGGGCGCACGCGCCGGATGAGTATTACCTCATCGAATCAAAGAACCCAAAGGTAGCCGGTACAGACCTGGCAACAAGATCGCACGTGGAGTTTCTCTACGAAATAGCGCAGACAAGTTAGGCGAAATTTCAGAAAATTAAGTTCCTTTCAGGGAACCAAAGCGCCCCGCCGACGTCTTACACGGTATAACCCCGGCCGGAGGCGCGTCATGAGGAACCTGCTGCAGGATTTGCGGTTTGCGATGAGGCAGTTCCGCAAATCGCCGGGATTCGCCATCAGCGCGGTGGTGTCTCTCATGCTGGGGATTGGCGCGACCACGGCCATCTTCAGCGTCGTCTACGGCGTCCTCCTCGACCCTTACCCCTACAAAGACGCGAAGCGGATGGTGCACGTCGAGCTGAAAGATAAGAACGGGCGCGGTCCGCTGCTGATTGTGAACGGCACGCAAGCGCAGCAACTTCGCAAAGCGTCCTCGATCGACGACTTCTTTTTGCAAGACGAAAAGCGGGAAAATCTCACCGGCGAAAAATTCCCCGTCACCGTGCTGGTCGGCCTCTATTCGCCAAACACCTTCGACTACATGGGCGTGCCGCCGCTGCTTGGGAGGGAGTTTAGTCCCGCCGATGCCCCCGGCGGAAATCCCGCGCCGGTGGCCGTGCTGAGCTATCTTTTCTGGCAGAGGCAATTCGGCGCGAGCCGCGAAGTGATCGGCAAAACGATTGAATTGGACCACACGCCGTACACCGTAATTGGCGTGGTGCCGCCGCGATTCACGTGGGGCGATTCCGACGTCTATCTTCCCGCCCTTCCCAATGCGGATCCGCACTATTACTGGAACTCGTTCATCAAGCTGAAACCCGGAATAAACTACGCGGCGGCACAAGCGGAAATACAGGTCCTGGTGGATGCGTGGGCGAAGGAAGATCCGAAAAGTTATCCGCAGAACAGGAAGGCGCAGATCGTCACCTTGAATGAAGAGGTGCTGGGCCGGTTTGCGGGGACGATCGTGTTTTTGTTTGGAGCAGTAGTGGTTCTGCTGGTCATCGGATGCGCAAATGTTTCGATCCTGCTGCTGGCGCGAGGAACGGCGCGGCAGCACGAGTTTGCGGTGCGCAGTTCGGTGGGCGCGGGGCGCGGGCGACTGATTCGGCAACTCTTGACGGAATCGGTGCTGCTGTCAGTGACGGGCGCGGCCCTCGGTGTGTTGGCGGCCTACTGGGGAGTAAAAGCGCTTTCCATCATGCTGCCGTACTACTCGTTTCCGCACGAAGCGGCAATTCACGTGAACGCGATTGTTTTGTTTTTCAGTGCGGCAATTGCTCTGATGACCGGGATTTTGTTTGGGATTTCGCCGGCGTATCAAATTTCCAATCCACAGCTCGGCGCGCTGATCCAGGCAAGCAGCGCGAAGCTCACGGGAAGCACGCACAGCCGCAACACGCACCGGCTTTTGATCGCGGGGCAGGTGGCGCTGACGTTGCTGCTGCTCGCCGGCGCGGGCGGAGCGGTAAAAACTTTCCTCGCAAAAGTACACACCCCGCTGGGTTTCAATCCAGACCACGTTTTCCAGCTTGACGTAGCGCTCCCCAAAGGAGCGACCACGACCTGGCAAGAGCGCATCAATGAAAACGAACTGGTGCGCCAAGCTATCGCGCAGACGCCGGGTGTCGCGGAGGCGGGAGTTTCCACCACGTGGTTTCCTGGTTTCGGCGGATTCACCGGGAAAATTGAGATTCAAAGCAAACCGACGTTGACGGACTCGCAGGCGGTCCTCACGCTCATTAGCCCGCAACTGCTTTCGACGCTTCGCGTTCCTCTGCTGCGGGGAAGAGTTTTCGACGATGCCGAATCGCGGCGCGCGGCGCATCTGGCGATGGTCAACCAGGCCTTTGTGAAGCAATACCTCGGCGATGTGGATCCCATTGGGCAAAGCGTGCGAAGCCCGATGCTCAAGATCGATCAACCGAACCTGCTCTCCGCGCAGGCTCCTGACGATTGGATGGAAGTGATCGGCGTCGTTGGCGACGCAAAAAACGACAGCCTGGAACGCCCGGTGAAGCCGGCGATTTTTGTGCCGTACAGTTTCGTTCTGCCGCCGGACGAAGCGCTGCTCGTGCGCGCGGAAGGCGACCCGGAGGCAACAATTCGCTCGGCGAAAGAACGCCTGCGCGAGATAAATCCCGAAATCGTCGTAGGACGGGATCACACGCTTGCCTGGTGGCTCGATACCGATGGCTGGGGGAAAGAACGCTTCATCGCCACGCTCTTCGGCCTTTTCGCAGGTTTGGCGCTGGTGCTCGCGGCTACCGGGTTGTTTAGCGTGGTCTCCTTTGCCGTCACGCAGAGAACGCAGGAGATGGGAATTCGCATGGCGCTTGGTGCGGGGCGCGGAAACGTTGTGCAACTGGTGCTCGGCTCGACGGCCGCGATGCTCGGCGTAGGCGTTGCGGTGGGCTTGTTTCTAAGTGTCCTTTTGAATCATGTGGTCGCTTCGTGGGCTGGAGGTAGCTCGCGCGATCCGGTTACTCTGTTTGCGTCCGCCTCGATTCTTGTTTTGGTTGCGGGAATCGCCTGTATCCTGCCCGCCTGGCGTGCGGCCTCCATCGATCCGATGCGCGCCTTGCGCGTGGAGTGAAGCGCGCTGATTTTCATCCAGCGGTGCGCGATGTCACGGGTTTGGTGGGGGCGGCGCCATATGTTGTCGCAGAATTGTTTCGCCTGCCTCGAGAATGAGATCGTGCTTTTGCTGCAGAGAAGCGATCGTGGGCGCCACCACCTTATCGGGAATCACGCCTTCGCCCTCCAGCTTCCGGCCCTTTGGTGAGAACCATAGGATTTCGCTGATTTCCAGCACGCCTCCGCCTTTCATAACCCGGTCGTGTGTTATGCCCAGCACGCAGCCGCAGGACCGGCTTCCGACCAGTGTTGCCCGCGCCGCGTCCTGCATTCCTGCGGCAAAAACCTCGGTGGCGCTTGCGGAATATTCGCTGATGAGGATGACGACAGGCGCGGAATAAAGTCGGCCACCGACCCTCCCTACATAAAACTGCGACTCCTCGGTATGGTGGCCATCGCGCTCCGTAGCTGTCACCTGTTTTCGCGTCATCCGCTTTTCAAACAGAGTTTTGCTGTCGAAGAAGTACCCTGCCATGGCTTCGAGCGTTGCGCCCACGCCGCCGCGGTTTCTGCGCAAGTCGAGAACCAGACCTGGCGTATTTCGCAGATTTTGGAGCGCTGTTTTGAAGTCCTTGACAAGGGATGGATGGAACTCGTCAAAGCGAATATAACCGAACCCGGAAGGCAACCTTGTGTAGGTGACGCGCGGAGCGTTGGAAAGTATCTGGCGCGCGAATTTTGCCTCGAAAATGGAGCCATCGGCGCGTTGCAAGCTGAGTGTAACCGGTGTTTCGACCGACGCTGCGAAGGCATTGCTCAGTATGCGCAACCGCGTGACTCGCTCGGTGGAAGACGGCAAAACAGATTTGGCGGATTCGGCAAGCCGGTCGGCAATGGGCTGGCCGTCGAGCGCCGTTACAATCATCCCGGGCGCAACGCCTGCATGCGCCGCATTGGCGTCCGGCGCAACGTCGAGCACCACGACTTTGTCTTCCACGTAGCCCGGCCGGAAGCCCAAACTGATGCCCTGGTGTTTCTCGCGATTCTCCCACTGCTCCGGAGAACTGAAGCGCGTGTGCGCATCATGCAGTTCCGCTGTCATGTGATCCACGATGGAATAAAAATCCTGGTCGTCTGTGGCCGCTTCCACAATTGGCAAATAGCGCTGGTGAATTTCCTGCCAGTTCACGCCGCTGAATTGTGGGTCGTAGTAATGCTCATCCACTTCTTTCCATACTTTTTCGAAAATTTCTTGCCGGTCTTTGGGCGAGAGACTGCGGCCGGCGCCGGCTGCGCCGACGGAGAACGCCAAAACGAAAATCAGCAGGGGAACAAGCGCGTGGGGGCGGGCCGGGCTGGTCGCGGCGTGGTTCATGATCTCCACGAAGCATGCAATCACGAAACATTTTTGCGGCACAAATGTCGCGTGACGCGCGCGGCTGGGGCCGCAACGCTGGAGAATAATAACAGTATGGACCCTTGGACGGCGACAATCGGCGCAGGGTTGGCTGACAGGGTTGACCGATGGGGGTTGACCAACGTTGATGAGTGCCTTTTTTGTAGAGCCAAAAGTCGGAGCGCCGGCTGCAGCGCCCACAAAAGTGTCGAAGAGATTAGAGAAGATTACCGAAACTGCCAGCCTCAGACTCCCGAAGCCGCCTGATGGCATCGGCTAAGTCGTCGGAGTCCTCCCAGCCTAGCGAAGGTCGCCCGGTAGCACGCCTTTTTTGCGCGCTTCGTCAAACAGGGCGTCAATTTTGGCCTGGGTCTGCTTCTTTTTGTCCTCGAGGCTGGTGATTTGCTGGTCAACGGGAACACGGTTGTAGCCCTTGTTGATCTGGTAGCCGCTCGATGTCGCAGGGGCTTTCCCCTGACTAAAGTCCTTTAGATCAGCAAGTTGCTTGTCTGTATCGTCCAGCACGTCCTGAAGCTTGGCGAGTTCTTTCTTGGTATTGGCGATATACTGCCCGTCGGCCTTGCCGCCGGCGCTCGTCTTCCCCTGGTTTTTCGAGTTACCCACAACCGAGACTGAGCCGTTCAGGCTGCCAACATCGTCGTTCGTCCACACTTTTTTTGGTTTCTTGGCATCAGCGGGCGCCGCACCAGACGAATCCTGGGGCTGCGATGCCGCAGGGGCGGGTGCAGGATTTTGGGTTTCGGAAGGTGCCGGATTCTGCGCCAGACCGCTCGTGGAAGTCAAAACCCCGAAAACAGTCAAAAAGCCAATCTGAACAGACACACTCTTCATAGAGCCTCCCGTTCCGGAAATCGAGGCTGGTCCTAGTACTCTTAACCCAGTATATCCCAAAAAGTTTCAGCGATCCGCAACGTTGCCGACAGCCATGCCCAACTCGGCACGAATCGCGATTAACGCCTCTTTGGGAGCTCCGATGCGCCGGTATTGGCTGTAAAACGTGCGCTCATGAATGGAGATGTTGCTGAAGAATTTGCGTCCGTCAAAATCATATTGCGAAAAGGAAGGCATCCACAGTCCCGGGAGCATTTCGTAGCGCTCCTGCATGAAGTGGCTTCCTTTGTTGATCTTGGCCAGGAACAGCCCCACGGTAATATCGCCTGTGACTTCTCCCTCGACGCGGGCGATCTGCTCCGCCGCGGGATCAATCCACACAAACCCCTTTACCTTGGCGAAAATGGCCGTTGTTCGGTTTGTAGGTTTATAAGCTGGGTTGGGCTCCATACTGTATTTGTAGAGAACGCGAGCATCGCGCATCTCGGTGGAAACGAATGTGTACAGAAAAGCGGTACGCGTCGCCTGGATCAGCTCGTCGCGCTCTTTTCGCTTCTTGGCGATTTTTTCGTAGGCGTCCTGCTGGCCGTGGCCATCATCGGCAGCCCAGGACAGCGCCTTCTCAAGTTTCACAAGTTCAGCGTGATAGGCGTCCGCGTTCGTGGGCTTTCCATCCGGCCCGATAGGGATGTGATCCACGCCAGTACCCGCAGGAACGACTCGAGAGATCTTGACGTCCGCAGCCAGAGGATCGCCCGACGTTTTGTGCTGTTCGACGCGCTCTACGCGTTCATACAAATCCATGGCTCGATCGCTCATCTTCTGGTTGTTCAACACACGATCGAGGAGCGCAGATTTCTCCGCTTCCGTCTGCGGTGGCACAGGAGCAGCCGAATCCTGGGCAAGGGATAAGGCAGGAAACGCCAATAGAGTCCAGGCCATCAAAATGAAAGTGCGTGCGCGCATGGTTGCCAAGGAGTGAAAAGGGCCTGAATTCATTTTAGTTCTGATTCAGTGGGCCGCACAATTGTTGCATTCAAAGCGGCAACGCTTCGCGGCAGACCGTGAGTAAGCTTTGTAAAATGTTTGGCTTACGCTTCAGGGCGGTGCCCTTGAGCGGGAAGCCTCCGGTAATCATCAGGGGTTGAGCTTTCTCTAAAACCCTAGAGAACGGCCGAAACCCGCTAAAATAGAACAGGACGCAAGGCCAGCACCGAATCGATGAAAGCAAAGGGGGCTTTCCTTCGTCTTACATAGTGGGAACGATTCGACCCCCAGAACCGTATAACAAGTGGCAACCGCGGAGGTCTGTTTGGGCGTTACTCCTATCGAAGGACTGGGCAATTACGGGCACGTGATTCCGAAGGCGGCCCGTGTCCCGCTGACAGCCGGCAGATTCCGTAGCGCGGTGGTCACCACGATCGAGACGTTCAAGCTTGCCCTGGACGCCCTGCGTGCCCATAAACTCCGTAGTTTCTTAACGTTACTGGGCGTCATTCTGGCCGTCACCACGCTTGTCGCCGTAATGAGCGTCGTCGCTGGCCTGAACTTCTACGTGGCTGACAAGGTCGCCAACCTCGGCGCAAACGTCTATGTTGTGGATCGCTTCGGCATCATCACGAGCAACGACGAGTGGATCAAGGCGCAAAAAAGGCCGCTCATTACCATGGAGGAGTTCAGCGGCCTGAAGACCAACATGCACACGACGAGCCAGATCGCCGCGCTTCTGGCCACCACGACGGACGTGCGCTCCGGAAACGAACTCCTGGAAGATGTTAACCTTGAAGGAGTTACACCGAACTATTCCGACGTTCGCAGTATGAATGTCGCCGCCGGCAGGTTTCTTACCGACGCGGACGAAACCCATCGCTCTCCTGTCTGTTTCATCGGTGCGGACGTTGTGAGGAAGTTTTTCTACAATGTGGACCCCATCGGCAAAACCATCCGGGCTGGATCGCACAGCTACGTAGTGATCGGCGTAGCGGAAGCCATCGGCAGCGCCTTCGGGCAATCGCAGGACCGCTTCCTGTTTATTCCGCTGGGCACCTACCGCAAGGAATGGGGCACACAGCGGGATTCGCTGGTGCTCTTCGCGCAAGCGGGCAATGCCGAAATGATGAGTTCATCGGAAGACGAAGCTCGCATGCTCTTGCGCGCATGGCGCCACCAGCCGTGGAGTTCCGCAGACAGCTTCGGCATCCTCGGGTCCGATTCCATCATGGGCTTGTGGAAGCAATTGACGGGCAACATCTTCATGGTTGCCGTTGGATTGACGGCGGTATTTCTCGTGGTCGGCGGAATCGTCATCATGAACATCATGCTCGCCAGCGTGACCGAGCGCACGCGCGAGATTGGCCTGCGGCGTTCTCTGGGAGCGCGCAAAAATCACATTCTGCTGCAATTTGTGACCGAATCCTCCATCCTTGCTTCCATCGGCGGGCTGATTGGCATCGGACTGGCTTATGCTTCTGTGGCGCTGGTGCGCAGCGTGACCTCCATTCCCGCTCGCACACCGCTGTACGCCGTAATTCTTTCGCTGACGGTTTCGACGGGCGTCGGGCTTATCTTTGGAATTTATCCCGCGATGCGCGCGGCAAATCTTGACCCCATTGAAGCCTTGCGGGCGGACGGCTGAGGAACGGACTGAGGAGCGCGGATCCCAAAAGCGGGCTCGGACAAACAAAAATGGCGCAACAACACGGCGAAAATCTGAAGCAGGCCATGGACACGCTCCGCGCGCACAAATTGCGCAGCGCCCTCACGGTGTTTGGCGTTGTGCTCGGCGTCAGCGTGATCATGCTCGTTGCCGCGATCATCACCGGCTTTGACGCTCAGGTCCAGGACAACATCAAGCAGTTCGGTGCGGACACCGGTTTCATTTCCCGCTTTGAGCAGGGGCCACACGCCGGTGGCCGGCGTCCCAAGGACGAGCGCGAGCGCAAGCCGCTTACACTCGAAGACGCGCAGGCGATTCAGCAGCTTTGTCCGGCCGTGAAAAACGTCACGGTTTTTCTGACGTGGTGGGAGCAGGACCATAAGGTGCGCACCAAGTCCGGCGAAGTGACGTCCATAGACTATCGCGGCGTCCAGCCCAACTTTGGCCAGGTGTACGCGAATGCTTCTGTTCTCGATGGGCGGTTCATCAGCGAAGGCGACGATCTGCACCACGAGAAGGTCGTGTTGCTCGGCGAAAACGCCTCACCCGTACTTTTCCCGGAAGGTGCACCGGTTGGAAAGGATGTGATGATTGATGGCACTCCCTTCCGCGTGGTTGGCGTCGTCGAAAAACCGAAAGGCATGTTTGGCGGAGATGACCAGGACAAGCGCGTGCTGATTCCTTACAGCACTTTTCACAAAATCTATCCCGGCGCCTACGAAAACCAGATTCGCTTTCAGGCCTATGCAAATCAGCTGGATACTGCAGTGGATCAGGTGACCGAGGTGCTCCGGCGCCGCCGCAACGTTCCCTACAACGGACGTAACAATTTTTCGATCAACACGTCGCAACAGGAGATTGAACAGTTTCACAGCATTCTGGGCATGGTGGCGCTCGCGACGATTGTACTGAGCGGAATCGGACTTCTGATTGGCGGCGTCGGCGTGATGAACATCATGCTCGTCAGCGTAACGGAGCGGACGCGCGAGATTGGCATCCGCAAAGCCATTGGCGCCAAGAGCGGCGACATTACTTGGCAATTCCTGCTCGAAGCGATGACGCTGACGGGCGCGGGAGGAGTCATCGCGCTCGTGCTAGTCAATGGATTGGTCATCCTGGTGCGCGTCGGCTTGAAATGGCCGGGCAGCGTTCCTATATGGGCTGCTGCAACTGGAATCATCGTCAGCGTGGGCATCGGCTTAATCTTTGGGGTGTGGCCCGCGATGAAAGCGGCGAAGCTGGATCCCGTCGAAGCCCTCCGCTACGAGTAGTCCGGGCTTGTATTGCTGCTTATCCAAGCCGAACCGCGGAAATATACAGAACAATTAAGTTAATTAATCCGGGCAGGGTCCGTAAGCGGAGCAGGCGAAGAAGCCTCGCTCGCTTGCCGCACCGGAGGGGCGGCGTCTTGACGATGCGCCGTCGCCTTTTTCGCCGGTTTCGGAGTGTTCAGCGCGGCGCTTTTTGCCGGAACGGCCTCTTCCGGATTCGCGAGTGTCCTGGTCTGTGTTGGAGGCGTCAAGTCTCCTGGCGGCTTTGACTGGACCGCGGCGATGGACGGGGTGGACTGAGCCCGGAACCAATCGCGTATAGAGCCTCCGGCGACGAGCGCGCCCATGAGCAGCAGAACCGCTGACGCAATGGCCAAAAGATCGCGCGGATGAGCTGGACGCAGGAACCAGTAAGACTTTTTCGGCTCCGAGGTCAGCTTATTTCCGCAGCGCGCCACAAGATAAAGAGCGCGCGCAAGATCGTTGCCGGACGGATAGCGCTCCTCCGGGTTTTTGGCGAGGCAGCGCTCAATGATTCGATCGAGGGCCGCGGGCGCCGACGGGTTGAGCCTGGTCGGCGGTATGGGAGTGGCCGTAAGAATTTGCGCGCAGACATCACCGAGGGAATCGCCGGTGAAAGGCCGCACACCGGTAATCATTTCGTAGAGCACAACTCCCAGCGAAAAAAGATCGGAACGACCGTCCTGCTTTTTGCCTTCGATTTGTTCGGGTGAAAGATAAGCCGGGGTACCGAGCACGCGGTCGGATCCTGTGACTTGCGAGGCGAATCGCGCGATTCCGAAATCGACGAGCTTCACTTTGTCATCTTCGGTGACGCGAATATTGCTGGGCTTTACGTCGCCATGGATGATTCCAGCGCGGTGCGCGCAAGAGAGCGCCGAAGCTAGATCGGCGGCCCAAATGGCGGCGGTGGTAAATGAAATCCGGGAATGCCCAAGCAGTTGCTCGAGATTCTGCCCGGAAACAAATTCCATGACCAGGAATGGTGCACCTCCTGTGTCTGTCCCGATGTCATAGAGCTGTGCGATGGAGCTGTGCGAAAGCTGGCCGATGGTTTGCGCTTCGCTTAGGAACTGCTGTTCACTGTTCCTGCCAAAGCCCTGAAGAAATGATTTCACCGCGACGGTGCGGCCAATGATCATGTCGCGTGCTTTGTCGACGCGGCTGGTTGCGCCGCATCCCAAAGTCTCGATGATTTCGTAGCGGCCGGTCTGAACCTTTGGGCTCATGCGGAACGCAACAATCGTGTAGCTCGTTCGCGGAAAGTGGACGTGTGCGCTTGCGGCTGTCCGCTAGGTTTGCGGCGTGCCAGCGGATACAACTCCGCGGCCAGCAAATCCACGGATGGATAGCGGTGCCCAGGATCTTTTTCGAGGCACTTGGCCACGATGGAATCGAACGCGGTCGGGACCGAAGGGTTCGCCTGAGAAACGGGAAGCGGCTTGGAAGAGAGAACGCGGGTGCAAATTCCCTGGAGCGAATCCGAATCAAACGGGCGCTTGCCGGTGACCATCTCGTAAAGAACCACGCCAAGCGAGAAAATGTCCGAGCGCGCGTCCTGGGAGCGGCCAATAATCTGTTCGGGGCACCAGTAGGCTGGCGTGCCGAGCAGGGGCGTGTCCTTTTTGTCGTGGCTGGCCAGGCGCGCCATGCCGAAGTCCGTCAGTTTCACGCGACCATCATCGAGGATCAGAATGTTGGCGGGCTTGATGTCGCCGTGAATCACGCCTCGGCGATGCGCCAGATGAAGGGCCGAAGCGATTTCGCCGACCCAGGCACAGGCGCGCGGGAGGGGAATGCTCCCCTTGCCAAGCAACTTATCGAGCGGCTGCCCTTCCAGGAATTCCATAACCAGATAGGGCGTTTGCGTTGCTTCGTCGATACCCATATCGTGCAGAGTGACCACGCAGGGATGCGAAAGCTGTCCGACGACGCGTGCTTCCTGAAGAAACTTGTCTCGGCCGGCGCCTTGCGCGAGCCCCGGAGAGAAAAGCTTGATGGCGACGATGCGCCCGATCATGGGATCGTGGGCGCGCACGACTTTGCTGTTTGCGCCCGTCCCGATTACGTCAATGATTTCGTATCGGCCTACTTGCATGGTGGCTCTTTCCCTCAGTGTTGAACACGCCTACTCGTAGAAGCATACGGAAAGGGGTTGCTCTATTAAATGAAGCGGGCGGTCTACTAGGAAGAGTACGGAAGTACTGGAGCAAGAGATTGACATGAGAGAACCTTCATCTATTTTGTGTCCTGGAAAAACGGTGAAATTTCCCTCGCGCGGTTTCCGGAAAGCGAACCGTTACGGGTTTTTGAATTGCGCCAACGCGGGAGCGCCCGCGAGGCGAGCGGGAAATTCCCGGACGAAGGCGGCCATCTCCGGATGCCAGGGGCCGTTAAATCCGAAGAAATACATTTCCTTTAAAGCCTGATCGGGCGGCAGTTTTTCAAAGGCCATACGATACGTGGCGACAAAAACGCCCGTGCGATCGTCGCCGTAGCGGCAATGTAGGTAAACTTTTTCCAGCGGATGGTCACGGAAGATGCCGAGAAACTGCGCGATTTGTTCATCGGTCGGAGTAGACCATCCGTTGACAGGAATGTGGACGAAGCGAATCCCCAATGATTCCGCGGTTTTTTGCTCCGCCGCGATTTGCGTGGGATCTTCCTGGCGCAGATTCACAATGGTCGTGATACCAATTTTTTTCAGCTCCGCGACGCCCGAATCTCTGGGTTGAGCGCCGCGATACAAGTGGTCATTGATTTTTCCAGCGTTGGGGATGCCGGGAATGCGCAGTTTCGCGCCGTAGGCGGAATGTAGGACCGGCGCTGCTTGTTGTTGCGTCTGCGCGGAAAGATGCGGTGAATTTGCGGAGATGAAAACGAACGGAAGGAAAAGGATGAGCCGGAATTTTTTCATATTGCCTGTATATATCCAGTGTAGCGCGGGATGGCAGCGCGGAAAAAACGTTGCGACGAGCGGTGAGGTTCGGAAAGAGCACCACTATAGATAGACATGATACGAAAAGGTCACCCACATTTTGCGTTTTTCTCTTGACAGGAAATGCGCGGGCGTTGATACTGCGATTCCAGATTCGGGGGACGTGGAAGCGCCAGGCGGACCTAATCGAGGATGCAAGGTAGGTCCGGGAGCAATCCGCGTAGTCAACCCGGGTTCTAAACAAAAAATCGAGCGCGCAGTACAAGCTTCGCGCCCGTATTTCAGGCGCGGAAGTCGCTGTGAGGCTGAGTGAGACCCACCGGCCCGCGGCATAGCATTGGCGTTTCATATCGCTTTTTTGCGTGACCGCGAGGCGGTCGATACAAAGGTCGGCTGCCAAGCGGTCGCCTTTTTCTCTAGTCCAGGGGATGGACGGTTTTTGTTCGATTTTCCTTTACCAGCGGTGACCCACAGGTCCACCCAGAGCCCTGCGGGATAAGTTGCAGTGGAGTAAAATTAAGAGTTCCCCGCCTGGCGGGAGCTCGATGGCAGCGGAGGAACGGGATGGCGACAGTGAAACAAGCATTGACTGGGAATTCCTCGATGACGAGTGTGACTCCGGAAAAATCGGTAGCAGGCAAGGGCCTGACGTTTGAAAGATATTTTACGGACGGAAAGATGTCTCCGTTCGACGCGGTGGAGTGGGAAAAGCGCACCGCCCTCATCGGAAACGAAAAGGGCGTGACGATCTTCCGGCAGGAAGGCGTCGAAGTGCCGAAGGGCTGGTCGCAGACGGCGACGAACATCGTCACCAGCAAGTATTTCCACGGGAAACCGGGGACGCCGGAACGGGAAGGATCGGTGCGGCAGCTCATCAGCCGCGTGGTGAACACGATTCTACGCTGGGGCCAGGAAGGCGGGTACTTTGACGGCGACGCTTCGCGCGATGCGTTCAAGGACGATCTGACGCACCTGCTGGTCGAACAGAAAATGGCTTTCAATTCGCCGGTTTGGTTCAACGTAGGCGTGCAGGCCAAGCCGCAGTGCTCGGCGTGCTTCATCAACTCCGTGCAGGACGACATGGAATCGATCATGGGGCTGACGCGGACCGAAGGCATGCTGTTCAAGTGGGGCTCGGGAACAGGAACGAATTTTTCCTCGCTGCGCGGCAGTAAGGAATCGCTTTCCGGCGGCGGCATCGCTTCGGGGCCGGTGAGCTTCATGAAAGGTTTTGATGCGTTTGCGGGGGTGATCAAGAGCGGCGGAAAGACGCGGCGCGCCGCCAAGATGGTGATTCTGAACGTAGATCATCCCGATATCGTGGAATTCATCGAATGCAAGACGAAAGAAGAGCGGAAAGCGCAGGTCTTGATTTCGAGTGGATATGACGCCGGGATTGACGGCGACGCCTACAGCTCGATTTTCTTTCAGAACGCGAATCACTCGGTGCGCGTGACGGACGACTTCATGCGCGCAGCGGAAGAAGACCGCGATTGGTGGACGCGCAACGTGACGGACGGACAGCCGGCGGAAAAGATGCGGGCGCGCGACCTGCTCTACAAGATTTCTGAATCGACGTGGCAGTGCGGCGATCCGGGGATGCAGTACGACACGACGATCAATCGGTGGCACACCTCGAAGAACACCGCGCGCATCAACGCATCGAATCCGTGCTCGGAATATATGTTCCTCGACGACACGGCGTGCAACTTGGCTTCGCTGAACCTGATGAAGTTTCTTGGGCCGAACAGCCAGTTCGACGTGACAGCGTTCAAGCATGCCGTGGACGTGACGATTACGGCGCAGGAAATTCTGGTGGATAACGCCAGTTATCCGACCGAGAAGATTGCGAAGAACTCCCATGAGTTCCGGCCACTCGGCCTGGGCTACGCGAATCTTGGCGCGCTGCTGATGTCGCTGGCGCTTCCTTACGATTCGGATGAAGGCCGCGATATGGCTGGAGCCATCACAGCGCTGATGTGCGGGGAGGCCTATGCGCAATCTTCGCGCATTGCCGAGCGCATGGGGCCGTTCCCGGGCTATGCGGTGAACCGCGAGCCGATGCTGGATGTAATGCGCATGCACCGCGACGCGATGCGCGGGATCAAACCAGATCACGTGCAAGCGCAATTGTTCATGGCGGCACAGGAATCGTGGGACACGGCGGTGCAGCATGGCGAAAAGCACGGCTACAAAAATTCGCAAGTCACCGTGCTGGCGCCGACAGGTACGATCGGCTTCATGATGGATTGCGACACCACCGGGATCGAGCCGGATCTTGCGCTGGTGAAGCACAAAAAGCTGGTTGGCGGCGGCGTGATCAAAATCGTGAACAACACCGTGCCGCAAGCCTTGATGCGGCTCGAATACACGCCGGAGCAGGCGAACGAAATCGTTTCTTACATCGACAAGCAGGGGAAAATCGAAGGCGCGCCTTATTTGAAGGCGGAGCACTTGCCGGTGTTCGATTGCTCGTTGGCGCCGCTCGGAGGCGGACGGTCTATCGCCTGGACAGGGCACGTGAAGATGATGGCGGCGGCGCAACCGTTTCTTTCCGGCGCGATCTCAAAGACCATCAACATGCCCGAAGAGTCGACGATCGAAGACATCGGAAACGCGTACATCGAGTCCTGGAAGCTGGGGCTAAAGTCCGTGGCGATTTATCGAGACAACTCCAAGGGCTCACAGCCGCTGAACGCGGGCGGAGGCAAAGAGGAGAAGAAAGCTGAGCCCGCGGCGAGCCCGGCGCCCGCGACGGTTGCCGTGCAGCAGGAGCTGTTTGGGCGGCAACAGCGCGAGAAAATGCCTGTGGAGCGCGCTTCGGTGACGCACAAATTCAGCGTTGGCGGACACGAGGGTTACGTAACCGTCGGTATGTATGCGGACGGGCGGCCCGGCGAAATTTTCATCAAGATGTCCAAGGAAGGTTCGACCCTTTCCGGCGTGATGGACGGCTTGGCGATGACTGTCTCGCTTGGCTTGCAATATGGAGTGCCGCTCAAAGTGTTCGTGGACAAGCTTGTGAATACCCGGTTTGAACCATCGGGCATCACAGCGAATCCGAATATTCGCTTCGTTTCGTCGGTGCTGGATTATCTGGCACGATGGCTCGGCGGACGGTTTATTTCCGCGGATTATCTGAAACTGAACGGCGATGCGTCATCGGTGCAGGCAGCCATTGCGTCGATGCCGCTTCCGCCGCTCGTGCAGGCAGTTGCCGCGCCGTTGCCGATGGCAACGGCTTCGCCGAAACAGCGGGACGCGCACGAGGGTGCGCCGACTTGTTCCGAGTGCGGCATGCTGATGGTGCCGAACGGGGCGTGCTACAAGTGCGAAAACTGCGGGAGCACAAGCGGGTGCAGTTGAGGGCATCCAGGAGGCCGAGGGACACGACACGATGAGCGTACAATCCTCCGCTTCCGGGCTGGCCGCCAGGCTGGCACCGGAAAAGCAGAAGACACGCGGATTTTTACATATCGTGCGGCACGGCGGCGGCCCCAGTGCCATTTATGTGGTTACCTATCACCGTTTGGATGCCGATGGCATCGAGCCGAAACCGTCACTGGCTGAGGGCGCGCAGGCGCTGATCGAATTGCTGGAGCGGATCGGCGTGGACTTCGGGCTCGCGGAAGTGCGCGGGGCCCTCGAGGATATCTTGCGGCTAGGGTCGGCGAATATACCGGACCTTTGGCTCAGCGACGAAGAGATGATCGACAAGGGACTCGTCGCGGGCTAAGCAGATGAGCAAACGATCCTATGGTGGCCGGAGGGTTCATTCCTCCGGCCTTTATTTTGGCCCCTCGGCCTGCTACCCCCTTATTTTTGGAAAAATATGAAAGCAAAGGAGTTATGGGGCGGGGGTATGCGAAAGATCTGATTCCAAAGGACTTACTGGACGATTGCAACTCGTGTTCTTCGGGGCTTGTAGGTTCTTGTTGGGGCGCCTCGGACCCCGGATGGCGGACCAAGGTCCGGCCACAATACACTGTTATCTAGTAATGAATATATGAAAAATAGTATTTGTTTGTTAATAAAAAGTAGAACGGCAAATTTCAGCTGTCCACGGATTGAAGCCGTTACAATCAGGAACGGCTGCCCGCATCGGAAGGGCAGCGGTTGTAAGCAACCGAAGCAGCGAAGCGTGGTAAAAGGCTGCTCGTTCTGAAAGTGCCAGGCGCGGTTGCTTGCTTGCGGATATACTCGACCCGGATGGGTGCTGAGGATTATGGGATCAGGCGTTTCTAGAAAAACATATATGCGGCGATACGTTTGGGGCGCGCTTGCGGTTTTGCTGGCTTGTAGTCTTTCTGTTTGGAGATTGCGAGCACAGGCGGCGGAGACGCTTTCGGGAGTGAAGCGGGTAGCGGTGGATTGGCCGGGAACCGAGAAGGGTTCCACAGCGGTGCGGGACCGTTTGGTGCAAAAGCTGAAGGCGGGAGGCGTGGAAATCGTGGCGGAAGCGGCACAGGCCGACGCAGTGCTGCATGGTGCTGCCACGATTTGGGTGAGCGGGTACGTTTCGCCGAGCCCCAAGTCGAGGAGTGCGCAAGAGGCAATCTATCGTGGATATGCTTCGGCGGATGTGACCGGGAAAGACGGAAAAGTCTTGTGGTCCTACCTGGTTACGCCGCGGCCTGTGGGGTGGAGAGGCATCACGGACGATTTGGCCGACCAGTTAGTGCATGAATTTGTGGAAGCATCGCGAAGCAGGAGCGCGGGAGAAACAACGGGGAGCACACCACCGGGAGGAAACGGAGGTTCGTCCATTACGGGATTGACCGGTGCGGGAGCGACTTTCCCTGCGCCAATGTATCAAAAGTGGTTTGAAAGCTTTGCGCATGCGCGGCCGGAAATTCAGATTCAGTACGCAGCGGTGGGCTCAGAGGAGGGAATCCAAAAAGTGCTGACTGGACAAGCAGACTTCGGTGCGACCGACATGCCTCTGTCCGAGCCGCAACTGAAGAGCGCAAACCGGCGGATGCTGCAGGTGGCGACGGTGCTGGGAGCCGTGGTGCCGATTTATAACGTGAAAGGCGCGCCGGGCGAGTTGAACCTGACGCCGGAGGTGCTAGCGGGAATTTTTCTGGGAAAGATTAAACGGTGGAATGCTCCGGAGATTCATGCCATCAACAAACATGTGCATCTTCCGGATGAAGAGATTGCCGTAATTCACCGTTCGGACGGGAGTGGGACGACGTTTGTGTGGACGGAGTATTTGTCGAAGGTGAGCGCGGAGTGGAAGGTCGCTGAGGGAGCGGGGACGACGGTGAACTGGCCTGTGGGGAAGGGCGCGGCGCAAAACGAGGGCGTGGCTGTAGCCGTGCGCAATACTCCCAATTCGATCGGTTACGTAGAGTTTATCTATGCGCTGCAGCATGAGTTGGATTTTGCGGCGGTGCGGAATGCTTCCGGGGAGTTCGTGAAGGCGGATCTGGACAGTGTGACGGCAGCGGCCAAAACGGCGGCGATTCCTGAAAACGGGGCATTTGAGCTGTCGATTACGAATGCGGGCGGAAAGCATGTTTATCCGATCGCGACGTTTACGTGGCTGCTGGTGCCGATGGAAAGCCGCGATACGGGGAAAACGGCGGCCATGCGCGACCTGCTCCGGTGGGTTTTGACGAATGGGCAGAAACAGTGCGAGGGGTTGGGTTATGCGCCGCTGCCTGCGGAATTTGCGAACCGGGAATTGCAGGCGGTTGCGGCCTTGAAGTGAAGCAGAAGCTCGCAAAAAAAAACATTACCCAGAGGACACTGAGCTGAGAGAACAGAGAGCACGGAGAAGAGGTGCGCCTGCGCATGTATTTTCGCGAATTGGAATTATTTCGGGGCGAAAAACAGATAATCGGCGGAATAAGGAACGCGAAGTTCCTCGGCGGCGTGGGTATTGTCGCACCCGGAGGATAGGGCTTTGCCGCCCTTGGTGTTGAGACGCTGAATGGATGTTACGCTTGCGAGAGCGCCTTTGCCGCTGTGGTCGACCACCGTGACAAGCAGCCAGGGAATGGAATCGGCGTCCGGCGATGGGACATTGGCGGCGGCTTTGCCTACGATTTTGCTGCCATCGTTGGCTTCCCAAGTGGGGCCGTAATAATGCTTGCCGAAGAATTTGCCACCTTTGTCGAAAAGCTCGGCTTCGGGACCTTTTAGTTCCCACGCATAACGGTCGACATCCTCTTTGCACGTGTAGACTTGAAACCCTTTGGCATGGACTTGCAGAACAAGGCGTTCGTTTGCAGGAGGCTGGATTTGCGGTGGTGCTTGCTGGGCGACGGCTCCGACTGAACATAGGACGGCTCCAACCGCAAGCAATACGGTGGGTGTAAGCAAGCCAATTGCGCGCATGAAATGATTCCTCCTCAGTGACCGCGGCGGGCAAACCGATTGTACGATGCTTTTCGTTTGGGAAAAGTTGAGTTGAACCTGGATTTAATTTTGCCAGATCTTGCCGGTGCATGGTCCCAAACGGCTTCCGCACTCCCCATAAGGCAAGCAAGCTCAAGAATTCTTTGACACTAGTTTCTGATATTGCGTAGGGGAATAGCCGACCACGGATTTGAAGTCGTTGATCAGGTGAGCCTGATCGAAATAGCCCAAATCGAGAGCAAGCTGAGACAAGTCGACGGTGATGCCGGAGTTGAACTTTTCGATGAGCTCGTGCAGTCGGTAGCGGCGGATTACCCATTTGGGGCTTACTCCGACGTATTCCCTGAAGATGCGCTGGAGCGAACGCTTGTTGATGCCTGAACTGCGAACCAGATCATCCACCAGTCTTATTTGGACATCCTGAAGGATGCGTTCGACGAGGCGGCCGGCGAGGTCCAGCGTTTCGTCCGCCGGCGGCATGCGCTTGCGGAAGAACGCGTTGGCGGCTGCGACCCTTGTTTCTTCCGGGCGGTCGGAAAACACGAAGTCGGCGAGCTCAAGAACCTCTTTGCCGAAAACGCGAGTTGCGGGAATGGTCCGATCGGCGAGTTTCGAGACAGGGGCGGCAAAAAACGCACGAAAGGCGCCCGGCTTGAATTTGACACCGAAGACTCTCGATTGGCCTTCGAGGGTGCGGGAGAATTTTTTGGTTTGCACCCCGGCGATTACCGGGGTCTGGCTCTCAAATATCAGGTGGATATTGGGATGCGGCAGGCTCTCGACGTGCTGCGGCGTACCGTCGCGCAGATCCCAGCCGATCATCCAGTAGTGAGCGATCCACGGGGAAAGATCAGCAGCGGGACGCTTGCGCGAGTGCCTCATCTTTCCTGCCGGCAACTGGCGCCTGAGCATGCCGCGGGCCCGGCCAACTTCCGGATCAAAGACTTCTTCGATTTCGGCGGTGGATTTTTGTCGCGTTTTTCCAATCATTGCAGGCGATGACCTTCTATAGTGTGGCAGAGGACAGAGGAAGCAGGAGGAGGAACATTGCTGCGAGCCTGTGTTTTAGTGCTGGGGCTTTTTTGGGCGGTTTATGCGGACATCCGTGTGCGATCTAGAAATACAGTTTTGATGGAGGCGGCGATGATGAAACATGCGCGTGGGACGTTTGAGGTGAAAGTGATACCGCAAAAGGCGGATAACAAGGAAGCTGAACGTGCCAACGTGGGAAGGTGGTCGTTGGACAAGGTGTTTCACGGAGACATCGAGGGGATCAGCGCGGGAGAGATGCTGGCAGTGGGCACGGAAGTGAAAGGGTCGGCTGGATATGTGGCGATGGAGCGAGTGAATGGAGCGCTGATCGGGCGGAGCGGGACCTTTGCGCTGCAGCACCAAGGGACGATGACGCGCGGTGAGCAGTCGATGAGCGTCACGGTGGTACCCGATTCGGGGACCGGGGAGCTCATGGGGATTGCTGGTTCGATGACCATTACGATGGAAGGCGGAAAACACTTTTATGAGTTTGCGTACACCTTGCCGGAGGCTCGCTGAAATTCGGCGGCGCGGCGATCGCTTCGGCAGCGGGCGGCGGCGTAAAGCCGCCGCTACCCAGTTAGCGGGGGCGGGGGCGGAGTGGCCGGGGGCCGGTGAGTGCACGCGGGCGCATGCGAAAGCGCGGGCTGAGCGGCGGAGGAACGGTGCGGAGGAAATCGCCGCAGCAGGGGCAGCGGCCGTCGTCGGAGATAGGGCCAATGGCATCCGGACGGAGCCAGTGCCCGCGGAGATCGCACATCGGATTGATGCACTGCACCGTGAAACCGGGCAAATACTGCATGCGCACCCCTCAGTGGCCAGCCAGCTCTGCCTGCGCGGCGGGAGCGCGGCGGAGTTCCCCTGGGCAGCCCGGACCAGACTTCAATGGCGCAGATTGTGCTGCCGGACGACTGTGGTGTCAAGGGAAAACGCTACAAGGAATTGTGGTGGAGTTGCGGAATCTGAGTGAGTCAGTACGGAGTGGGTCGAACTACATCGGACAGGACTGTGCACCCAGGCTCAGGCGGAACGAAGCTGGCGCGAGCGGAATAGCAAGGCGGCGACGAGGAGCGCGGTGCTAAGGACAAGGTAGACGAGGGTATAAGGAATTGTTTGCCCGCCATTGGCCGCGCCAGTGAAATCGAAGCCGGGGACGTGATTCATCGGGCCCACGTACCAGGCGATGGTGAGGAGAGCCTCGAAGGGCTTGCCGGTGCCGCTCACGATGCCGAGCGCCAGTGCGGCGGCGGGGAGAAAAAGAGCGCCAGCCAGCCAAGCGAAGAGTCCGGATGAACTGTGAGCAAGCAGAAGGCGGAACGCGGCGCCTGCGCCAACCAACGCGGCGACGGTTACTCCAGCAAGAAAGCACGCCAGAAGCTGACGGGGAAGAATTCTGGCGCAGGAGAAAAGAAGGGCGCGGGTGCCGAAGCGCGATTCGCGCGAACCCATCGCGGACCAAATCATCACGGGCCAGAGCCATGCCACGGCCAGGAGAGGGCCCCGCGAAGCCTTCAGGGGCGCCGCAAATTGACCGATGAGGAGTCCCGCGGCGACGGCGTACCACCACCAGCGGAGTCCCTGGAGCGCGAGGCGGAGTTCGGCGAGATAGATGCGGCCGAAGGCGCTGGCGTGTGCAGTGGACGCGAGAGGAGTGAGGCGAATGTGCGAAGTGGGGTGAGGGAGGTTGCGTGCCGTCGACACTTGCTGCGCGGTGGCGGAGATTGCGTTTTCCGCGCGACTTCTTCGTCTTGCGGACGTGGCGGAGTCGAAGCGGTCAAAAACAAGGGCCGCGAGTGGAACGATAACCAGAGAAATTGCAAACCACATGAGCCGCAGAAGAACGGAATGCATGCCCCAAGGGATTCCCGCCCAGTGCCAGTCTTGCACGACGTGCAAGCGCTGGCCAATGTTGATCTGAAATGACATGCCGCCGTGGTAGTTGGGGACGTAATGCGTGGCCTCCGCGCCCAAAGAATCCGCCACGGTCATAATTCCCACAGGGTCGAGCCAACGGCGGCCGCTCAGAAGGGGAGCGGACAGGCCAAAGCTCCAAACAAAAAACCAGGCGACATTGCCAAGGCCTCCGCGCAGGAGAGGCAACACCTCAAAACAGAGCGCGCAGACGGAAGTCAGAGCGACGGCGGGCAGAGCCAGGAGAAGAAACGGCGAGAGCAAGGCCCAAAGGTTAATTCGCGGATCCTCAGAGCTCCAAAGCTTCATGATGAGCGCGGCCACGGCCAGCACGCCTACCATGCAGGAGAGCACCGCAAAGTTGCTGAAGAATTTTCCGAAAGCGTAGGCGGTTTTTGAAAGAGGCGTGGCCGCGAGAATTTGACCCACGCCGGTGGAGCGGTCGCGTTCGATGGAGTTTTTTACGATGTAGAAACCGGCCAGGGTGAGGAAGCAGGTGATGACCATAGCGACCAGCGTGCCAATCCATCCGGAGGTGTAGACGCCGCGGTACTCGTCGAAATTCAGGAAGACTTTTCCCGTGGCCGTCGCGTAGCCGAGAAAAACGGCGAAGAGCAGAGCGAGAAGGAAGCTGTACCGGCGCGTACGCTCGAGAAAATCGGCGTGAGCGATCGCTGCAATGGAGCGAATGGGGCTCACGCGGCGATACCCGTGACGACGCTTCGCTGCGATGCAAGGGCGGCGAGATAAGCGTCTTCGAGCGATGGCTCGAGCTGGCGGGCTTCAGCGGAAGGTTGGGTATCCGAGACTACGCGGGCGTGAACGCCATCGCTGCGATGAGCTGTGCTGCTGATCAAATGTTTTTGACGAAGAGAGGGAAGTTCGGCGCTGGGGACCACGACTTCCCAAATTTTGCCGGTGACTCGGGAGAGGAGAACTTCGGGCGCGCCGTGAGCCAGGAGCTGGCCCTGCGCGAGAATCGCGATGTCCGTGGCTACAGCTTCGACGTCGGAGACGATGTGCGTCGAGAGAATCACGATGCGCTCGCCCGAGAGTTCCGAGAGCAGATTGCGAAAGCGCACGCGTTCTTCTGGATCGAGGCCGGCGGTCGGTTCGTCAACAATGAGGAGCTGCGGGTCGTTGAGAAGCGCCTGGGCGATGCCGACGCGCTGGCGCATGCCACCGGAATAGCCGCCGAGGGGACGCTTCGCAACGTCCGCGAGATTGACGAGCACGAGGAGCTCAGAGATTCGCTGGCGCGCAGCTGCGGCGGGGATACCTTTTACAGCGGCGAGATAATCGAGAAATTCGACGGCGCTCAGATGGGGGTAGACGCCGAAGTCCTGCGGTAGATAGCCGAGAACCCCGCGAAGGGCGTCGGGATTGCGAGCGATGTCGATTTCGTTCCACAGGACGCGGCCGGAGGAAGGGCGCGTGATCGTGGAGAGAATGCGCATCAGCGTGGATTTGCCCGCGCCATTCGGGCCGAGCAGGCCGAGGATGCCAGGCTTCAGCGAAAGCTGGACGGTGCGCAAAGCCGGGACGCCGCCGCGATAGTTTTTGCTGAGCTTTTCAACAAGCAATTGCATCGGACACCACCTCCAGGAGTTATCCAGCCCCGCGTGCTAGACAGAATACGTTTCCGGCGTCTAAAAAGTTTACGGGAATTCGAATAGAGAGGGATTTGCGCGAGAGTGACTCCGCAAAAAGATTCGGTGAAAGAAATTGCGGTTTGTAGCGTCTAGGATTGCGGCGGGGTCTGCTCTGGCGCGGGAGCCGGAGCTGCGATGCCAAGCGACTCGACGAAAGCAGCAAGCTTCGCTTTTAAGTCGTCGACGGACTGTTGCTTGCCGAGGACCTGCTGCTTCAGGTCATCGAGTTTTGCTTTTCCCGACGTGTCGCGGTCATGGTCGGGATTCGTATAAAAGGCATCCTGCTGCAACGCCAATTCACGCTGAAGAAGATCGAGAACTTTTTGCGCTTCGGCCAGCTGCTGTTTCATGCCCGCCAACGCCGCGTCGTCTTGCTTTTTTTTCTCAGCATCGTCTGCAACGGAGACTGGAGGAGCGGGGGCGGCTGCGGCATTATCTGGAGCGGGAGTGCTGGAAGGATGTGCAGTAGGCGGCGGGACGCCCTCGGAAGTTGAGTTTGGAGCTGCCGTCGGAGCTTGTGCGGGGGCGGCTGCCGGGGGATTTGTCTCTGGCGCAGTAGCAGCTGCTGGTTTGAGGGTGTCGTCATCAACGACTTTAGAAGGCTTTGTGGCTGCAGCTTTTTTTTGCTCTCGGGCGCGGCGGGCGGCGTCGGCGACGGACTCCGACTGCGATTGCGAATCTTGCGATTGCTCATGCGCTGCCAGTGGAAGCGCAAAAGCAGCGGCGACGACAGGAACAGCCAAGCGGAAGAAGATGTATTTTGACATGGTTGTAGACCCCTGCATTACCGGCTGCGCCTAACTTAAGAGTAGCTCGACGTTGGGCGGCCTACAATTGCGACATCCTGGAGTGCTGCGAATGCGGCAACTCCAGACGGAGGGTGCAGGTTGAGGATTTTGGGAAATCCTGTACTGGCTTGCGACCGAATCCAGTCGACCCTATCGCGCGGCTGCTTGCTGAGGTACGGACACGTCGCGGAACGAGAAGTGGGTCTGCAGGTTCTTCACTGGCTGGCCATCCACTTCTGCGTAGGGATAGATGAAATAGTTGAGCGGGCCGCCTTTTTGATCGCTGGAGAGGCTGATGTCGCGGCCGTAGGTGAAGAAAACGCGGTTGACGTCGTGCGCTCCGAAGAAATAATCGTGCTTGGCGGGATTTTTCCAGGCTTCCGAGGCATCCACGGGCACCCAGCCGACACCATTCAAATAGAACTCTGCCCAGCAGTGATAGCCGGCGATGTCGCCTTCGGTTTTGCCTTCGGGAAGTGGGAAACCAATTTCGAAGCGGGCGGGAATACCTGAAGAGCGCATCATGCCAATGAAAAGCGAATGGAAGTCGGTGCAGTTGCCGCGTTTCGAGGTGCACGCCCAAATAGCGTCGCCGCGGCCCCAGCCTTCGCCGGACTTGTCATATCGCATCGTGGAGACGACGTATTCGTAGATGTGGCGCGCTTGTTCGATTTGCGTGGTGTCGCCAGCGGTGTGCTCTCTCGCGAGGTCAGCGATGGTTCCGCTCAGGGGAACCATATCGTCCGGTTCGAGATAGCGCTTGAGCAGGGGATCCGTAGAGGCGGTCGCCGAAGCATTCTTCAAAGTCGCATCATCCAGAGAAACTTTGTGTTCGCGGCGAGTGGCCGTGAATCGAATCGTAACGTCAAAGCCGGCTGCCGTCTGCTGTGGCGTTGGCTTGAACATGGCGAATCGGTTTTTATAAACGGGATCGTGGCCTTGCGCGTATTTGACCGGGCAATCGATGTGCAGGACACGCACGTCTTGATAGCCGTCGGATTGCGGAAGCGGAAGCCAGAGGCGGACAGGGCCAGAGGGATTTTCCGTCGCCGGGAAATGCACCTGGTAGGTGAACTCGAACGAACGCGTGGCTGCTTCCCGAGAGGAGTCCACTGCGGCGTTCCGGCGAGGATGAGCGGCGAGGCTAAGCGCACCAAAGGCAGCTAGAATACAAATGAGCGAAATCAGGCGACGGGTCATTGAGAAATCCTTTATATCGGCGCGTCTCAAGTGACAGCATTGTGATTATACTCCATTGCGAATTGGACAAAAGCGTGACGAGATAGCCGGGACGATGAGCGGGAAGTCCGTGCTCAAGGCGCTTCTCTTGGCTTGCGGCGGGTTTCTGTGTTTCGGTTCGATGTGCCTTGGGCAACGGCGGGCACGGCAAGGCCAGACCTACCGCTTGCAGCCGATCCGGCTGCCGCCCGGCGCGGAGCCCAAAGAGGCGCACCACTTCTCGGACAAAGAAAACGACTGGCTCTTCGCCGGAGTCGGAGCAGCGCGGACACTCGATTATTTTTCGACGCTGAATTTCCGGCGCCGTGGCAACGGGCACTTCGATTGCCATTTCTTACCTATTTCACCACTACGGCCATCACAAAATGGAGCGCTGGACTTCCATCCTGCAGATAGGCGTGGCGACAACGGGGCCGCACGAAATGATTGTTTGAAGACAGCGCATCCCGCCGTCGCTCCTGGCTCTTCCTAAGTCAGATCCTTTCTCCGGCGCAAGACCGCGATTTGGTGCTTCGGTCCGACTCTCGATTCTTGCCTGGCGTCTTGCGCCCTGCGATGCCTTGCGGCATACTCGCGCCCGCGGGCGGTCTTGGTGGGGCTGCGCGGGCTGTTTTTAGCGAGTAGTTTGCGAGGGGGTCTTCATGGGGCGGTGTGTTTCTTTTCACCGTTTCGGAGCGGTTTTTTGCTTAACGCTGTGCGCCGCGGCGCTTGCGGACGCGAGCCATCCAGAAGCGACGATGCCAAACGCGCCCGCGTTTTCCGCTGTGTCGGCATCTACCGTGAATTCGAGCGCTTTAGCCAGGCAATCTACAACTCCACAAGCAAATCCCAGGGAATACACGCTGCCTCCAGGCCGCTACGAAAAAGCGGTGGCGTACTCGCGGGCTTCTTATACTTTGTATTTTGTGTCGGTTTTCCTCACCGTCCTGGTGACCCTGATTATTCTGCAGCTTGGAATCGCCGCAAGGTTTCGCGACTGGGCCGAGAGCACAAGTGACCAAAGATGGGTGCAGGGGTTGGTTTTTGCGCCGCTGCTTGTGATTGTTCTGGCCATCGCCTCCTTGCCCGTGCGCTTGTATGGTCACGTGCTTTCGCTCCGCTATGAAATGTCGGTACAGGGATGGGGTTCCTGGTTTCAGGATTGGTTCAAGGAACAGCTACTCATGGTTGGGCTGGGGCTGATTCTTGTTCGGGGATTGTCCGCCATCCTACGCAAGAGTCCACGGCGCTGGTGGTTTTACTCCTGGCTTGCGGCGCTGCCCGTCCTGCTTTTCTTCGTTTTCGTCGCGCCGTGGTTTATTGACCCGCTCTTCAATACGTTTGAGCCATTGCAAGCGGAGCACCCGGATTTGGTCTCGGCCATTGAGAATCTGACGCGGCATGCCGGAGTGCCAATACCGCGCGACCGAATGTTCCTGATGAAAGCGAGCGAAAAAACAAACGAGATCAATGCGTATGTTACCGGAATGGGAGCATCCAAGCGCGTCGTCATCTGGGACACCACGATTCAGAAGGCTACGCTTAACGAGACGCTCTGCATCGTGGGACACGAGCTTGGGCACTACGTTCTTGGGCATGTCTGGAAGGGTTTTTTGTTTGCCGCGGGTCTTTTGTTCGTCGGGTTCTATGCCTTGTTTCGCGCGCTTCACTGGACGCTGGATCATTGGAGTGGCGATTGGCGCATTTATGGTCAAGAGGACTGGGCTTCGTTCGCCGTGCTGCTTCTCCTGCTGGAGATCGGTACGTTCCTCGCCGCACCCGTGATTAACGGTTTCTCCCGGATGCAGGAGCATGCCGCGGATGTTTATGCGGTGGAAGTGATCCACGGTCTTGTCCCGGATTCGTCCGAGGTGGCTGCCCAGACGTTTCAAGATTTGGGAGAGCTTGACTTGTCGGATCCCAATCCTCCGCCGTTTATCACTTTCTGGCTCTACTCCCATCCGCCCATCAATGACCGGCTGGTTTTTGCGCGCAGCTATGATCCTTGGGCGAAGGGCGAATCACCGAAATACGTGAAGTACGTGAAGTAAATGCATGGCTTGCCTACCCAGGATGAAATCTCAGTGGGTACGCCGTCCCGCCGTGTTGCGTTTGGAGAAGGCTGCGACTTTGTGTCGGTTGCCGCACGTGGCCATCGAGCACCAGCGCCGGCGTCCCGTACGTGAGGTGTCGTAGAAAAACAGGCCGCAACTGGTGTTGGAGCAGGTTCGCAGATTGGCACCGGCGCCTTCGGCGATGAGTTCCGCGCCCGAGCGCGCAATGGCTGCCAGGAGCCAATCGAGGCCGCTCTCCGTGGCCACGAACTCCAACCGCCAATTCCCATTCTGCTCGACGAGTTCGTCGTGCCCCTCCGTTATTCGCAGGATCTCGTTAATAGGTTCAGCCCAATCTCGAACCGCAGGGTTCTCGGCGACTATCGCATGAAAAAAATCAAGCAAAGCACCGTGCAACCCCTGCGCCTTGCGGAGGAGTGCACCGGCACTTTGCGGGTCGTATTGAGGAAGGGTTAGCAACTGGCTGCTACGCTCCGACGAGATGATGCGCGTAACCAGAAGAAAATGGAGAAGTTGCTGCCAGGAGAAGTCGGAGGCGCTACCCAAATCGTTGGCGAAATCGATGGAGAGCCGGCCCCCAATCAGGCTTGGGATCGAGGAGTGGTTAGACATGCTGGAATACCTTTCAACACCGGTTAGACATAGACAAAGCGGTCTTCGCCGCAGTTTAACCACTGAAATCTATCAAAGCAGTTAGTGCGTGTCACCCAGTTTTTCTTTTCTGCCGCGGCAGGCGATCCGATTAATCTTAACTTCATGTAACGGGCGCCGAGCGCATTCTCCCCGTCCTGTGCTACTTTGAAGCCACAGAGTGGGCAATCCTCCAGCGCTGTCCTCACCGGTGCTCTAGAGCTGCTTGTCTGCTCACAGTGTGGTCCGCACGGCGTCAGAAAGGAAGGCGGCCGGTGCGAGTTTTGGAGTGAGAATGGATGACGAAATTCTCAGCACGCCGGACGTCCCTCGATCGGCCAACGAGTCTGCCGGCGGATTCCCTCAGCGTGTGTTCCTAAAGAAAACGGGCCTGCGTACGGGCTGGCGATTCCTGATTTACACGGCGATTTTTTTCGTGGTGTGGAACGCTTCCGGACTACTCATCAACCTGGTTTTGCAGCCTGCACGCAATGTCTTTTCGCCTGCCGCGCAATTCCTTGCTGAGTCGGCAAGTTTCCTATCAGCGTTTTCCGCGGCGTGGATCATGTCGCTGGTGGAACAGCGCCCTCTGAGTTCATACGGACTTCCAGCGCGAGGGTCATTTGGAAAGTTGTTTTGGCAGGGTTGCGCGTTCGGGCTGATTGAAATTTCCGGGCTCATTGGGATTATAGCGGCGTTCGGCGGTTATTCCTTCGGGAGCCTCGCTGAACATGGTGGCAGCCTCGCACGCTGGGCGCTGTTCTTTTCGGCATTTTTTATGGTGGTCGCTTTTTTTGAGGAGTTTCTATTCCGCGGCTACACGTTGCACACGCTTGCGGAAGGAATTGGTTTCTGGCCTGCCGCCATCCTAATGTCTGTAATTTTCGGCGCCATTCATCTGAGCAATCCCGGTGAAGACTGGAAGGGAGGTTTGGGTGTCGTTCTCGTGGGACTCTTTTGGAGCTTCACGCTAAAGCGAACAGGAAGCCTTTGGTTTGCGGTGGGAATGCACGCGGCCTTCGATTTTGGCGAGACCTTTCTGTTTTCCGTGCCCGACAGCGGCATGGTATTACCGGGACACCTTTCCAACGCAACGTTGCAGGGGCCGTCGTGGATTACTGGCGGCGCGCCCGGCCCGGAAGCCAGCGTTTTTGATTTCCTGATCCTCCTTGTTTTCTTCGTGGTGGTTCACTTCCTCTATCCGGCAAAAGCCACGCCGCAGATGAGTGTTGCGACCAACCAAAACGTCTAATGCACGACGTCTGAGACGTAGACGAGGTGGACGCCGCGCGCTTCCGCTTGGGGCAGAAGTTCTCGAAGGGCTTCTAGGGTGGCGGGGTGCGGGTGCCCGATGGCTATGGCCTCGCGCTTCTCATGTGCGCCTCGAAAGGCCAGCTCGAGTTGTTTGCGCACTGCGGTCACCTCCGCGATGTCGTCCAGGAACGGAACATTCCTGAAGCCGGACCGCACTCCGTCGCTTTGCGCGGTGTCGTATGCGACGGTCGCTGCCGTGGTGCGGCTATCCACATAAAAGAGATTCCATTTCAGAAGGACGGGCATCAGCTCCTGCATCAGCGCGGGATCGGCGGTTGCTTGTGAACCCTGATGATTGTTGACTCCTGCGGCATTCGGAACGCTCTGCATCATTTGTTCGAAAAGCTCGGGGATCTCTCCCGCGGGCATGCCGGGGTGCAGTTCCTGTACTTCCGGCGTTTCGTTGCCGACCGATTGCATGGGCAGATGCAGCATGACTTCATAACCGCGGCGGTGCGCTTCTTCCGCGATCTCCGCGGAGTGCGCGTGATTGGGCAGAACCGAGATCGTCAAAGGATAAGGGAGTGCAAAAATGGCGTCCGCGGCCCCACGATCGCTGCCCAAGTCATCGAGGATGATCGCCAACCGGACTGTTCCGGCAGATTTGTCCGGCTTTGCAGGGCCCGCGGGAGCAACTCTGCCCGGCAGGGGGGCCACGATGTGCACCGAATTCGTGATTACGCCGGCACTCCGGTAATCCAGCTTTAGCAGTGCTCCGGAGCTTGTTTCCGGGTCTCGTGTGAGATTGTTTGCCGTGCCGATGCGGTCCAGGGATTGTATGAGACTGGCTACCGATTCGCGACGCGATTGTTCAGAGACACTCGCAGGCAAAGCGATAAGAAGCTGATCGGCGCGGTCTGGATGAATGCCATCGAACTGCAAGTGCGATGAGAGGTCGGCGGGCGCTTTGCTGAAGCTTCCTGCGGTGTGCATCATCTCGCGCGTTATGGCGTGCACCTGGGCCGAGGAGAGGCGCTTGGGAGATTCGTTTCTGCATCCGCAGAAAGAAAACGCCGCCAAAAAGAGCAAAGCGCAGTGGAAACGATAAGAGCGGAGACCGTTGCAGGCCGCCCGCGGTAAGCTGAAAGATCGAATTGTCGCTCCGCGCCAAAACCGCACGGAACGTTAGGCGGCCTTTTTCTGCGGAGTCTTCAAGAGTTCGAGGGCCTTGCGGAAGATTTGATCTTCGGGAGACAGCGGCCGCGGTGGCGCTGTCTCTTTCTGGGTGCCGTCCGCAGCCGCAGCGCTATCGTCATCGGCAGAATCCGAGTCGTCGTCCGCCACGGCGTGAACTACTTCAGAAGGTATAACGCCTTCTTCCAGAATCGATTTGCCGCCGGGATTGTAATAGTTCGCTACCGTCAGGAAGAGCGCCGCGCCATCATCGAGCGTGATCAGCTTTTGCTCGGAAGCAAGTCCGAAAGTGCGCTCTCCAACAACGTCGCCGCGGTGATTGGCACCGATGGCGGAGGCCAGCACTTCCGCGGCGCCGGAGGTCGTGGCGTCAATAAGCACGGAAACAGGCTCCTTCCAAACCACTTTGCTTGGGTCGGCCGAGAAAACCTGCGTGGAAACCGTCTGGCCGCGCAGCGTCGAAAGCGTGCCCGATGCTACAAACAACCTCGCGACGGCAATCGCTTCAGAAACGGGCCCGCGGCCACATTCGCGGACGTCCAGGATCAATTTGTGAATGCCTTGCTTTTCCGCTTCCGCGAGTTTCGCGCGAATCTCATCGGCGCGTCCCGGGTCGAGCGAAGGCAAACGCAAGGCGAGAACATCCGGGTCAACCTTCTCGCTTACGATCTTCGACGGCGCAAGCTTTTCGCGAACCAGATCAATTTCTTCCGGTTCGGCCTTGCCGCGCCGAATGACGCCGACTTTTACGCCCGTGCCGGGCTGCCCGTGAAAGAAATTCATGGCCTGGCCAACGGACATGTCGCGCGTCGTGAAGCCAGCCACCGACTCAAAAATGTCGCCGCTATGGATACCGGCCTTGGCTCCGGGGCTGTCCGGCAGCACGGAAACCACGATCACATAGCCGAAGCGTTTGCTTATGGTAAGGCCAGCATCGCCAATCGTATTGGCTGCAATCTTTTGCTTGTATTCCGCGTACTCACGCGCGGTCAAGTAGCTGGATTGCGCGTCCAGCGATTCGAGCAAGCCGTGGAGCGATCCCGTAGTTACCAGATGAAGGTTTGGCTCGTCGACATAGTCCTGCTGAATTTTTTGCAGGACTTCGCTGTAGACGGTGAGCGACTTGTAGGCTTTGTCGTCCGGCGTGCGTCCCAGGACGTGGCCCAGACCCGCATAGCAGAAGATGACCACGGAAACGATAAGTATCCCGATTCGAGCCGTTCGATTCATTGCCTCACCTGACCCCTTCCGCCATCGCCCAGAGCGTCACAAAAAGAAATAGAACTGAGATTATACCACTGTCAGAAGATGGGACGCCTCAGGAATGAGAAAGGAAGCCTCCGAAGAGAAAATGTGCTAAATAGGGTTGGCGTTGTGTTGAGGCAAAGACACGTCCAGCCGTTCAAATGATGCGTTATTGACACACTGCGACAAAAACAAAGACTCGGTGTTCGTATAAGTTACTGAAAAATAGGGACAAGCAGGTGAAATCTTGGCCAACAACCTGCTACCATAGCGATGGGGATAATGTTCCAAACCAGCATAGCTCGCGAATCGCACGCTGAGGGTGTGGGCCTCCACACGGGGGTTTTCGGCCACATTCGCCTTCTGCCGGCACCCGCGGATACGGGCATCGTTTTCCGCCGCACCGACCTCGATAATTTCCCGATTGAAGCGCAGGGTCACAACGTGGCACGCGTTAGTTACGCCACCAGCCTGATGAAACAGGGCGTGCTCCTCTCGACGACGGAGCATTTACTCGCGGCAATCTACTCGTGCGGCATTGATAACATTTTCATCGACATTGATTCCATCGAGATTCCCATTTTGGATGGCTCCGCCGAGCCTTTTATGCAGATGCTCGAGCAGGCTGGCGTTCGCAAACTCCGCCGCAGACGCCGCTTTCTCAGAGTGTTAAAGCCATTGGAAGTCGAAGAGGGTGACCGGCGCATCGGCATCTACCCGGCGGAGGAATTTCGCGTGCGCTGTTACGTGGACTTTCCGCATCCACTGGTCGGCCAGCAGGAAGTCGAGATGGTGGTCAGCCCCGCGACATTCCGTCACTTGCTTGCCCGTGCGCGCACCTTCTGCTTTGAGCGCGACATTGAGCCTCTTCGCTCGATGGGCTTGATCCGCGGCGGCTCGCTGGAAAACGCCATCGTTCTGACCAATGATGGTGTCATGAATGGCCCGCTCCGCTTCCCCGATGAGTTTGGGCGCCACAAAGCCCTAGATTTGATTGGGGATCTAGCACTGGCAGGTTTGCCGCTGCTAGCGCGCGTCGAAGCCCACAAGGCGGGCCACGCCTTGCACACGCAGCTGGTTAGCCGTCTGCTTGCCGATCGCTCGCTTTGGGAGATCACCACTGCGGAAGCCGAACCAGCCAAGCGCGAAGTTCGCCTGACCAGTCTCACTCCTGCGCCAGCCACTGATTAGCTCTTGGAATCGTCCTAAACAACCCTCCGTTGCGAAATCCGGGTAGCTCCCGCAAAATGGGCTCACGCTTATGGCAAATCACGATCTCGCTGTCGTCATTCTCGCTGCCGGAAAGGGCACCCGGCTCAAGTCCAGCCTCGCAAAGGTTCTGCACCGGGCCGGTGGGAGACCGCTCATGGAGCACGCCTTGCGGGCATGCGCGCCGCTTGGTGCAAAGAAAACCGTTGTCGTTGTGGGCCACCAGGCAGAGCAAGTTTCGCCAGTCGCTGAGTCGTTCGACGCCGAAGCTGTGCTGCAACAGCCGCAACACGGTACTGGCCATGCCATGCAGGTCGCGCGGCGAGCCATAGGCCGGGCCAAGGTTGCTCTGGTGTTGCCGGGCGACGCGCCGCTTGTGCGCACCGAAACGCTCAAGTCTCTGATTGCCACGCACCGCGCCGGGCATGCCGCCGCTACCATCCTGACCGCCGTGCTTGCCGACCCGTCCGGCTATGGACGCATCCTGCGAAAGTCGGAAAACCTCGTTTCGGCGATCGTTGAGGAGTCCGAGCTAAGCGAGGAGCAGCGCGAGCTCAACGAAATCAACTCCGCCATTTATTGCTTCTCGTTGGACAAGCTTTGGCCGGCGCTGGCCCATCTGAAACCGAATAACAAGCATCGTGAGTTGTACCTCACGGACACCATCGGCACGATGACGTCCGCGGGCGACACCGTCCTCGCGGTAGTCGCGCCCGACTCACGCGAAATACTAGGCTGCAACACGCGCGCGGATCTGGCCGAAGTGGATCGCGTGTTTCGCGAGCGTAAGCGCACTGCGCTAATGGACGCCGGCGTCACGATTCAATTGCCGGATACCGTTCTTATCGATCCGGAGGTTACGGCAGGCGAAGACACGGTGATCGAGCCGGGAGTGCAGCTTCTCGGCAAAACCAAAATCGGCGCACGTTGCACCATTGGCAGCGGAAGCGTTTTGTCCAACGCGCAGCTCGGTGACGACGTCACCGTGGAGGCGCACTGCGTGGTAGCACAAAGCCGCCTCGATGCAGGCGTAATTATCGGCCCTTTTGCGCGCCTGCGCGGGGACAGTCATGTGAAAGCCGGCGCGCGCATTGGCAACTTCGTCGAACTGAAGAAAAGCGTTATCGGCGAAGGCACCAAAGCGATGCACCTGACGTATCTGGGTGATTCGAAAATCGGCGCGAAATCCAACATTGGCGCGGGCACCATTACCTGCAACTATGACGGCTTTCACAAATTTCCAACCTCGATCGGCAATAAGGTCTTCATCGGAAGCGACAGCGCGCTCGTGGCACCCGTCCGCATTGGCGATGGGGCCTATGTCGCAGCCGGCTCAACGATTACCGACAATGTCCCTTCCGACGCTCTGGCCATCGCGCGCGGCCGTCAGGTGAACAAGCCCGGCTGGGCCTCCAAAAAACGCCGCGAGTTAGCCGCCGCTGAAAAGCCGGGGAAGAAGAACGGTTCGCGGTCGCCAAAAAAGTCCAAGCGGGGCCAGCGCACCAAGAAGCGCCGATAAGCAGCAAAGCTGAGGTGCGGTCATGGCGGAACCACGAAAGCAGCAAGTCGTTCGCTTCAAAATGGTGAATCCTGTATTCGTCGTGTCCGACGTAGCGGTAGCCGCCGAATACTATCGCGATGTGCTCGGCTTCAAAATTCTCGGATATTTTCTCGACCCGCCGGTTTTCGCAATGGTTGCGCGCGACGAAGTCGAAATCCATTTCGCCAAAACGGACGACGGCGCTGTTCCATCACCGAACGTCGCCCGCCGCAGGATCGCAGTCGACGCCTACATTTGGGTCAACGATCTCGACTCGCTGCACGCTGAACTAAAATCTCGCGGCGCCACCATCGTTGAACCTCCGACTCTGCGCGTCTACAAGTGTTACGAAATGGTCGTTGCGGACCATTTCGGCTTCCGCCTCGCCTTTTCCATGGACTATAGCGGTCAGCCGGACTGAACGTCGACGAAACGCAGCGGTGTGCTAAAATATGAGTTCCCCAAATGTTGCAGGGAGCCACAACCGCATGAAATTTGGAGTCGTAGTTTTTCCCGGCTCGAATTGCGATCACGACGCTTTTTATGCCATCGGCAACGTCCTTCACAAGCCTGTCGAGTTCATCTGGCACCAGTCGCAGGATCTCGGGAATTGCGACGCCATAATTCTGCCGGGCGGCTTTGCCTATGGCGATTATCTGCGCACCGGTGCTATCGCGCGCTTCTCTCCCGTGATGAAGTCGGTCGAAAAATTTGCCAACGGCGGCGGGATGGTCCTCGGCATCTGCAACGGCTTCCAGATTCTCTGCGAAGCCGGCCTTCTTCCCGGAGCCATGATGCGCAACAGCGGACTCCGCTACATCTGCCGCCACGTTTACATACGCGTCGAACAAAGCGACACGCCGTTCACCAATGCCGCACCGCCGGGCCAAATTTTGAAAGTCCCCATCGCCCACAATGATGGCAACTATACCTGCGACGAGGCCACGCTCGCTGAACTTGAGAAAAATAGGCAAATCGTCTTCCGCTACACCACGCCCGACGGTTCAGATGATAGCGCCGGCAATCCGAATGGCTCCATGCAAAACATCGCCGGCATCTGCAACCGCGAACGCAACGTCGTCGGCCTGATGCCTCATCCCGAGCGCGCCGTTGAATCCGCTCTCGATTCCGCCGACGGCTTGGTCATTTTCAAATCCATGATCGAAGCGCTTGCAGGCGCCGCAAAGGCCACTGCGTGAGCACGGAAGAACTACCCGAGCTGAGCTATCAGGATTTTATTCACGCTCGGAAGCTGCACATGCAACAAGAAACCCAAGAGTCTGTGAAACGTGCGGCTTCCGCAAACTCTGAAAATGCATTGCTTCCTGACGAGGACAGCCGTTTCATTTTATACTCCGATGGTCCGCAAGGAATTTTCGCCGTATTCGAAGACTCTGAACAAAGTGGCTGGTTTTATCTCTACGATGCGAATCAGCGGAAAATTCTGAAAGCTGCGCATATTTACAATCACGCGGATGCCGCCGTCGAGGAAGATATTGTGGACATTGGCTGGGCGGCGGACGAGTCCGCCTGCGGCCTCGCGCTCTGGGGCGAGTTCCGAGCGTTCTTCGGACTCGTGAATGATTTCACGCTGCTGAAGCCGCTAAAGGACTCCGAGGAACGGGGCATCCCCCCGGTCGAATGGCCGGCAGGATTCGAACACTATCTCGAAAAGAAAATCGACTGAAGGACCGTAACGCGCACAAATGGTTACAGCAAGCGTCGAAATCAAAGTCACTCCGGAAATGGCCTCCGAGCACGGCGTCACTCGCGAAGAGTACGCCCGCATCCAGCAAATTCTCGGCCGCGATCCCAACATCACGGAGCTGGGAATCTTCAGCGTCATGTGGAGCGAACACTGCTCCTACAAATCCAGCAAAGTTCACCTCAAGCGCCTTCCCACGCGCGGGAAACTCGTCGTGCAGGGCCCCGGCGAAAATGCCGGCGTCGTGGACATTGGCGACGGTCTCGTCGCAGCCTTCAAAATCGAATCGCACAATCATCCCAGCTACGTCGAACCCTTTCAGGGCGCGACAACTGGCGTCGGCGGCATCCTCCGCGACATTTTCACCATGGGCGCGCGTCCGATCGCGGTTCTGGATTCCCTCCGCTTCGGAGAAATCTCGCCGGGTAGAGGCACTACAGAAGAGGACGCGGCGAAAAATCGCCGCATTCTCGATGGCGTAATCCGCGGCGTCGGCCATTACGGAAATTGTTTCGGGGTCCCAACCATCGGCGGCGAAGTTGCCTTCGAGCCGTGCTATTCGCAAAACCCCCTCGTGAATGCGCTCGCGCTCGGCATCGCCCGCAAAGAAGAAATCTTCCTCGCGAAAGCCAAGGGCATCGGGAATCCGGTGATTTATGTCGGCGCAAAAACCGGCCGCGACGGCATTCACGGAGCATCCCTGCTGGCCTCAGCCGAGTTCACAGAAGAATCCAAACAAAAACGCCCGAACGTTCAAGTCGGCGATCCCTTCATGGAAAAGTTGTTGCTCGAAGCCTGCATGGAAGCCATGCAAACAGGCGCAGTCGTAGCGATTCAGGACATGGGCGCGGCTGGCCTCACGTGCTCAACCATGGAAATGGCCTCGCGCGGCGGCACCGGCATCGAAATCGATCTCGCCAACGTTCCCCAGCGCGAAACCGGCATGACGCCTTACGAAATCATGCTTAGCGAATCGCAGGAGCGCATGCTCCTGGTCGCCGAAAAAGGCCGCGAGCCCGAAGTCCTCGGCGTTTTCAAAAAATGGGGACTCGACGCTGTCGTCGTTGGCACAGTTACAGAGGGCGGCATCGCAAAAGTTCTGCATCACGGAAAAGTCGCCGCGGAAATTCCCGCGCACCCTCTTGCCGAAGAGGGCCCTGTTTACCGCCGCCCTCTCGCGCAACCGCCGGTGCGCAACGAAACGCCAGCCGACTGGTTCCCATTCGCTCCGCACGCTACGAATCTCACTGCGAATTTCAAAAAACTCCTCGCATCGCCGGCCATCGCCAGCAAACGCTGGATCACCGAACAGTACGACACCAGCGTCCGCACCAACACGCTCGCAGGCCCCGGCGCCAGCGACGCCGCGGTAGTCCGCATCAAAGATCCGCAGACAGGAATCGTAAAGCGCGCACTCGCCCTTTCCACTGACGGCAACGGCCGCTGGTGCCAGCTAAATCCCCGCGTAGGCGCCATGCACGCGGTGGCAGAGGCAGCGCGCAACGTAGCCGCCAGCGGGGCGCGCCCAATCGCCGCGACAAACTGCCTCAATTTCGGCAGCCCAGAAAAACCAGAAGTCATGTGGCAGTTCAGCGAAGCGATCGACGGCCTGAGCGTCGCCTGTACCGAACTTGGCACGCCCATCACCGGTGGCAACGTCAGCTTCTACAACGAAACCCTCGGCAAATCCATTTATCCGACTCCGGTAATCGGCGTTCTCGGCATTCTTGATGACGCGAACCGCGTCCTGAAAATCGCCTTCCGCAACGCAGGCGACAGGATCCTTCTGCTCGACGGATCGCAGCCTGCCGCGCCCCTGCCCGACGACCAACGATCGAAATTGGCCCGCGAATTCTCCTCCAGCGAATATTCCAAAACGATCGGCCACATCGTCGCCGGCGAACCGCCAACAATCAATCTGGCTGACGAAAAACGCCTAATCGATTGCCTGATTGCTCTCGCCGGCGAAGGCACTCTGCAATCCGCCCACGACATCAGCGATGGCGGGGTGGCGGTTACCATCGCCGAATCGTGTTTCGCTTACGCGGGGGCGACGCTTGCTGCGCCTTCTGTCGGTGCCATCGTAAATTTCGACGACTCTTCTGCTCCTGCCGAACATGCCCTCTTCGACGAACGGGGCGCCCGTTGCGTCGTTTCCGTCTCCCCAAGAAGTCTTGCCGCCGTCCTCGCAACTGCGCGACAATACAAGGTGTCGGCGCGGGAAATCGGCAAAGTGCACCTTGCACCCGCGCTCCGCATCGAATATAAGGGGCACGCAGTGATCGACTCCCCCCTCGACGCACTGCGCGATGTTTGGGCCAATTCGCTCGAACGGAATCTCAAAGTTCGCGTATAGGTAGGCGGTCACACACCAAGATGACTCATAAGCTCGCCTTCGCTGACGATCATTTCCACGACGAGTGTGGTGTCTTCGGCGTCTTCGGCCATCCCGAAGCCGCCAATCTCACCTATCTCGGCCTCTACGCGCTCCAGCATCGCGGCCAGGAATCCGCCGGCATCGTCTCCAGCGACGGAAGCGAACTCTACCTCCACCGCGCGATGGGCGAAGCGGAAGAAATTTTCGTGCCAGGTGTGTTGGCAAAATTACCAGGCCCGCTAGCTATCGGCCACACGCGCTACTCGACAGCCGGCGACAAAGCTCTCCTGAACGCTCAGCCCATCATGATCGACTGCAACAAGGGCAAAGTCGCCCTCGGCCACAACGGCAATCTTACCAACGCCGCCGAGTGGCGCCGCAAACTCGAGCATCGCGGTAGCATCTTTCAGACCAACAGCGACACCGAAGTCATCGTGCATCTCATCGCACGTTCGCAAGCCCGCAATCTTTCCGGCGCGCTCGGCGACGCCCTTAATCAAGTGGAAGGCGCGTACTCGCTTCTCGTTCTGACACAGGACGAACTCATCGCCGTGCGCGACCCACGCGGCTTTCGGCCGCTGGTCCTTGGCCGCCTGACAATTCCCACGGGCGGCGAAGCCTGGCTGGTCGCTTCGGAAACCTGCGCGTTCGATCTTCTCGACGCCCAATACGTGCGCGAAATTGAGCCTGGCGAAATGGTGCGCATCTCCCGCTCCGGCATCGAGTCCATCCACTTCGCCCCGGAAAAGCCGCGCCAACAATGTATTTTCGAGCACGTTTATTTCGCGCGGCCGGACAGTATCATCTTCGGCCGCTCGGTAAACGAAAGCCGCGAGGCCCTTGGCCGTCTCCTCGCGCGCGAACATCCCGTCGAGGCCGATATCGTCGTGCCCGTCCCAGACTCCGGCGTTCCGGCCGCGGTTGGCTATTCGCTCGAATCCAAAATCCCGTTTCGCATGGGCTTGATCCGCAACCACTACATCGGGCGCACGTTCATCGAGCCGTCGCAAGCCATCCGCAATTTCGGCGTAAAGCTAAAACTTAATCCCGTCCGCGGCTTGATCGAGGGCCAGCGCATCATTCTCGTCGACGATTCCATCGTCCGCGGCACCACCAGCCGCAAAATCGTTCGCATGGTCCGCGAAGCCGGCGCGCGCGAAGTCCACGTGCGCATCAGCTGCCCTCCCACGATTTCTCCGTGTTACTACGGTGTAGACACACCCACGCGCGAGGAACTGATCGCTTCCTCGAATTCCCCGGAAGATATCTGCAAATTCCTCGGCGCCGATTCGTTGGGGTATGTCTCGCTCCCCGCCCTTCGCCAGGCCGTGAATGACACCAAGGGCAACTTCTGCACGTCTTGTTATACTGGCGTTTATCCCACCGACCTCGTGCAACTTGAAGTCCGCGAGAGCAACGGAAACGCCTTCGACAACACGACCTTGGAAAAGCCGGTACCGGTGGAACATGAAGTCTGACGTTAAACCAAAAGCGCCCACCAAAGAAGAAAACGATCAAGCCGAAGAACCGAAGCCCCCGCTGGGCGTTCGTGTGCGGCGCGAAGCGATTGCCTGGTTCTGGGTCGCGCTCATTTTTCTCCTGATCAATGGCACCCTCGGCCAGGCCCGCGTCATCCCTTCCGGCTCGATGGAAAACACGCTTCTGATCGGCGACCACCTCATCATGAGCCGCCTCGGTTACGACGCAGGCATCCCTTTCACCAATTTGCACGTCTCGCTCTGGCGCAATCCCAAGCGTCAGCAAATCATCATTTTCAAACCGCCGTTTGCGCCGGAGCAGTCGGATTATGTGAAACGCGTCATTGGTCTTCCGGGCGACACGGTTGATATTCACGACGGATCCGTCTGGATTAATGGCCAAAAACTCATCGAAAATTACACTCTCGGCCGCAGCGAGCCTTACGATGCTCACGTTCCTCTTACTGTTCCCGACAATTGTTATTTCGTGATGGGCGACAATCGCGGCAACTCTTACGACAGCCGCTACTGGGGCTGCGTCCCGCGCAAGGACATTATCGGCACGCCTGTCCTCATCTATATGTCGCTTGATGTTCCGGCCAGCGCTTGGGAGCCCGGTCAGATTCGCGACAGATTCGCTGCGTACGCGAACGCGATCATTCATCCGAGCACGGTACGATGGAAGCGTCTCTTTCATATTTTGTGATGTGCGCTTCCATTTCGCGTCAATAAAAAGTTTCGCCGCAAGCCCAGTGCGGCAGTAGGCATGATCTCCGCAGAAAGCAAAACGGCGCGAAATCTGCGCCCACGAAAGACGAAAGCGAATCGCCCCCGATGAAATACGCCGATGCCGGAGTCAACATTGCTGTCGCCGACGAAGTCAAGCAGCGCATCCGGCACCATGCCAACCGTACCTTCACTACCGGCGTCCTCGGCGGCATCGGCAGCTTCGGCGCGCTCTTCGCCTTAGACCTCAAAAAGTGGAAAGAGCCGGTTCTTGTCTCCAGTGCCGATGGCGTGGGCACTAAACTCAAAGTCGCCATCGCCATGGGTGTTCATTCCACCGTTGGTGGTGACCTCGTCAATCATTGTGTTAACGACATTCTCGTCCAGGGCGCCACCCCGCTTTTTTTTCTCGACTACCTGGCTATGGGCAAGCTCGAGCCCAGCGTCGTCGAACAAATCATCGAAGGCATGAGCCGCTCCTGCCGCAAAGCGGGCTGTGCCCTCATCGGTGGGGAAACGGCGGAGATGCCCGGCTTCTATCCCCCCGGGGAATACGACCTCGCTGGGTTCATCGTCGGCGCCGTCGAGCGCAAAAAACTTCTCACAGGAAAATCCGTCAAACCCGGCGACGCGCTTCTGGCTCTGCCTTCCGCCGGCCTGCACACCAACGGTTATTCGCTCGCACGCAAACTGGTATTTGAAGTAGCCAAACTAAAGCCGGAAACCTACGTCCCCGAAGTAGGAAATAAAATCGGCGCGGAGCTCCTCAAGCCGCACTTGTGCTACGCCCCCGCGTTGAAAAGCATCGTAGCCCGCGGCTGGGTCTCCGCCCTCGCGCACATCACCGGCGGTGGCATCCCCGGCAATCTCCCGCGCGTTCTCCCCAGCGGGGTAAAAGCGCAAATCGATCTTTCATCCTGGCCCATCCCGCCAATTTTCAAATTCCTCGCTACCCTCGGCAAAATCGAAACCAACGAACTTCTGCAATCTTTCAATATGGGCGTCGGCATGATCCTCATCGTTCCCCCGGCCAACGTAAAATCGGTGGAATCCGATCTAAAACGTCGCCGCGAAAAATTCTTTCGCATAGGCCGCATCGAACGCGCCGACTCCGGCAAACCCCGTGTAGCCCACTCCGGCTCCCTAAATTTGTAGGGGTGCGGCACTCTGCGGCTACGCGTTTTAATTTATTCTTTTCCCTTCCTGTTATTTCCGCAGACTATTCTCGCGCATACTCCGGATGCCGAGCCTTCCCGCGCCGCCGCATCTCGCGCGCCACCCGCTTCACCCACCGCAACTCCACCTCAAACTTCTCCATCATCAACTCCAGCATCCAAACGGCCTCATGGTACCGGTGTCCCACCTCTTTCAACACCGACTCAAGAATTTCCTCTGTTCGCAGTATCTCGCGGTTCAGAAACTCTTCCCGCCGCTGCAACTGCAACCGCACTGCCGCAGGCCGTGCCTGCCACGACAGCGCCATCCACGTCAAAAACTCAGGCCGGTCTCGTCCGGTAGTCCACCGTTCCCGCTCCAAAGCATCCGCCAAAGCCAACCGCCCCTTCGCCGAGGTCGCAAAACTGCTCCTCTCCGGCCCGGCGGCCGGTTCCTCCGTCTCCAAGGCTCGCACCAAACCAGCTCGGGCCAATTTCTCGAGCGAGTAATAAACCTGCGGCCGCGAAATCCCCGCCCAATCCCGAATCTCACGCCGCTCCAATTCCGCATTCGCCTGGTACCCGTGCATCGGCCGCTCCGCCAGCAAACTCAACATCACCAAATCCGGCGTAGTCAAAACAAATTTCCTGGTAACGCTGGTTTTTCTCGCCAATTTCTCGTTCTTCTCCTTACTTCTTTCCTTCTCTCTTTCGCTTCGCGCTCCACCACCACCACTGGCATTTCTCTGCCGCCAACCGCGGATTCCGCGCCTGCGCTACCGCCGCGCAGAGCGTATCCAGGACGCAAATGTCCATGTGCTGCGCCGCGACGCGCTCGAGTTTCTCATACATCTTCCGCGGATCCTGCAGTGCCAGTTGCTTGACGCTGCAAATCCCCAGAAGTTTGAAATCCCGCAGCATGGCTGGCCCGATCGAAATCAAATCCTCAAGTTTTCGTGCCTTCCCGGGCATAAAATCTCCTTGACAGATGATTCTCCCTGTCCTATCGTTTACTAGTCTAAACAAGACTAGTGTTCCGCGCAAGGAGAAGTTTAGACATGCGCCATGGAACTTTCTTTCTTTCCGTTTCTCTTCTTTTTTCGCAATTGCTTAGACGCAAGCCAAACCAAAGGAGGAAACAAATCCGATGAACGTGAAAAAAATCACTCCCGTCTTGCTCGTCAACGAAATCGAACCCGTTCTCCCCTTCTGGATCGATCGCCTCGGCTTCACCAAAACCATCGAAGTCCCAGACGGCAGCAAGTTGGCTTTTGTAGCCTTCCAAAAGGGATCCACCGAAGTGATGTACCAGACCTACGCTAGCGTCGAGCAGGACGCCCCGCCTGTCATGGCCGGAGCCGCCAGAAAGGGCCCGACCTATCTGTATTTGGAAGTCGACAACCTCGACGCCGTCCTAGCCGCCATGAAGGACGTCTGCAAGGTAATATCCGAACGCACAGCCTTCTACGGCATGCGCGAATTCGCCGTCCAGGATCCCGCAGGCCATTTCATCACCTTCGCGCAACCCGTTGCCACGCCAAAACAGTAGGGCAAGGCGAATGTGCGACGGGATAAATCGTGCTTATTCCGATCCATGATGGTCGGCGATTCTCAATGCTTAGCCCATCGGCTAAGTATCTCTTGACTTCTGTTGCCTCCGGTCAATATAGTTAGCCTAGCGGTTAACAATTATGATCAGCTCTTTGCTTTTTCGAGGAGGCGTTTCAGAAATGAACTTCGGACGGATTGCCCTGGCCGGCCTCGGCGCTTTCCTAATCTACTTTGTGATTGGCGGTCTGGCTTTTGGCCTGTTACCGTCGCTCAAAGACGAATTTCTGAAATATCCGTCCGTCTACCGTTCCGAGGACGCTATGAAAAGCGTGATGCCCGCCGGTATGGCGGCCATGTTTATCGCCATTCTCGCGCTAGCTGTGATTTACGCAAGACTCTACCGCGGCGGCTCCGGCCTCACCGAAGGCGCAACCTTCGGCGCGCTCATCGGCATCTTCGCCATCGGCTCCTTCGTCGTCCACAATTTCGTCAACCTCAACATCGGCCTGAAACTCACCGTCCAACAATCCGTCGCCTACTTCATCGAATGGCTAGCCGTCGGCATCGTCATCGGCCTAATCTACAAACCCATTGTCCCTGCGCATCCGTGAGGCTCTATCCGATTCGAGCCCATCGACCGTAGAATGCCCTTCGCGGAGGACAGCGTTATGATGGAGAGCGATTCTCAGTCGCGCGGAAATCCAGAATGGGGCTACCAACTGAATTTTTCGCCTGATTCTCAGGAAATTCTTCATGATTTTTGCGGAGCCCACCAAATCGTCGGCGCGCATTGCCCCAATTGCGATAAGCCGCTGCTCAGGCTCTTGTCGCTTCGGGCTTCTGACAGCCGATTAAATCTCGATCCAGCCCACCACCCCACGGTCCATTTGTTGTATTGCTGGACCTGCAGCATCCCCTTCGGCGAATTCGGCTACCGAATCAACTCTGACGCCAGCGTTGAGGTGTTAGTGGTTCCTCCCCGCCAAGGCCCGAAAGTCGAACACGGGGAAGCCGGACCCTACGACGGGTACACGGGGGTGTTTCCGCATCAGCACGTGAGTCTTCGCCCCATCAGTGAGGAAGCGCAGAGCAGACTCGCCAAATACCAAATCGACCAGTCCGTTTACGAAGAGTCGGCAGACGATCTGTTCGAACCTCGCCACCAAGTTGGAGGTTTTCCTTTCGTTTGCAACCCTGCGAAAACGTTTTGCCCCGTTTGCTCTGCGGAAATGCCCGTCCTGGCAAGCATCTGCGACGCTGCCACGGGAAACGGCATTTCCGGCGAAGTTGAGAAAACCTTTACAGGTAGCGGCGGCGGCGTGCAGATGATGTTCCAGTTTTGCCGCACATGTTCCGTAGTCTCCGCATACCACTCGATGGATTGAGTTGTCCTCTGAAACTCTCCGCGGAGAGGGCAAATTACTGCTTAGGCGCCGCCGTCGGCGTAGGCGGTGCCCGCCGCTCCGCCTCCGCCACCACCGCAATCGACCGCGCCCCATTCTTCCCCACCGACCGCACCGCAAAATAATGATTGTCCGTCGAAACATCCTTCAAGACCGTCTGCCCCGCCTTCTCCGCAAAATCAAATATGCTCCACCGCTCTTCCGTTGTCTCCCGCCACAAAATCTCAAACCCGGCGCGCTCCGCATCCTCCTCCGCGGCCCACGAAATTTTCGCATCCGGCGTCACTGCCCCGCTCAGCTTAACGTTCGCCGGTGGAGCAGGCGCCAGCGCCAGCTGCCGCAATACTTCCGCGTTGTCACGCGCCACATTTCCCATAAACGTAAAATTCAAATATTTCTCCAGGTCGCCGTATTCCACGCCATTCTCCGTCCGCGGTGTCTGATGCTGGTGGTTGTAATCTTCCAGCGGCTCCGTGAACCGCACCGCCGGCAGCCCCGCCTTCGAAAACGGATAGTGATCTCCGCCGCGTCCATAGCGATCCAGCCGGAAAATCATCCGTATCGCCGCGCGCCCGTCGATCTCCTCGATCGCGCGCGCCAACTCCCGCTGCGGCCCGTCGCCATCCTCGATCGTGCCATTCTCCGAAAACACGCGCACGCGATGCGGCCCGCCCGGCGCCGGGTCCGCGCCCACAATGTCGTTGTCCATCATCGCGCCCACCGTGTACCCCTGCTCCTTCGTCCACTCCAGCAACCGGTACGCGCCCAAAAGTCCCTGCTCTTCGCCCGAAAGCGCCCCAAACAAAACCGTCGCCCGTCCGCCATGCCCTGCCGCAGCCGCCTTGCTCAACAACCGTGCCGACTCCAGCACCACCGCCACACCCGACGAATCGTCATCGGCCCCCGGTGCGTCCGCCTCCGCATCCATCACATTCGAAGGCCGCGAATCAAAATCCCCCACCACGATAAAAACATTCTTCGCCAGGCTCGGCTCCGACCCTTTCAAAATCCCATACACATTTTCTAGATGCACGGGATTCGGCCCTGTCCGCTCGGACTTCGACTCAAACTTATCCACCACAATTTCGAGCTTCCCGCCCGACTCCTTCGCAATCTCGTTAAACCGCGGCACAATAAAATCGCGCCCGCACCCGATCCCGCGCTTCGGATCGCTCCACGAAGAAAGCGTCAACCGCGTCCCGCAGCTCACCTGCTCGCGAATAATCTCGCGCATCGTCTTCTCATTGATCGACGCGCGCGCAATCGCCCCCGCCGGCCGCGCCAAAATCTTCGGCTTCGGCGCCGCCTTCAACGGCTCCGCCGGATCATGCGTCCCCGCAGTCCCAGCCGCACTCTTTGCCCCAGCCGGCGCGCCCGTCTGCGCCCCCGCCAAGCCAACCCACAACAAACTCACCACCCCAAAAATCCCAATTCGTTTCATCGCGCCCGCTTTCCCAACAAGTCTCTCGTAGGGGCACGGCACGCCGTGCCGGTCTTTTCCGCAGCCCCGGCATTCTAGCGCGCCCACTCCATCCCCGCCACCCGACTCTCCGTGCACTCTGCGAACTCTGCGTAAATTCTTTTTCTTTTTTTTTTTTCGCCGCGAGTTTTGCCCGAACCCCCGACTATGCTAACGTTTTTCATCCATGAACAAGCGCCTAGGCGTGCTCTTAAGCGGTCGCGGCTCCAACTTCGAAGCCCTAGCCGATAGCATCACCGCCAACCGCATCCCCAACGCCGAAATCGCCATCGTCCTCAGCAACCGCGAAGGCGCCCCCGGCCTGGACCGCGCCAAATCCCGCAACATCCCCGCGCGTGCAATCCCTTCCAAAGGTTTGGAGCGCGAAACGTATGACCGCGAGGTTGTGGCGGTCCTCAACGAGCACAAAGTCGACCTCGTCTGCCTCGCCGGCTACATGAGGCTCCTCTCGCCCTATTTCGTCGGCGCATTCCCAAATGGCATCCTGAATATTCACCCGTCCCTGCTCCCATCCTTCCCGGGCTTGGAGTCGCAACGCCAGGCCCTGGAATACGGCGTAAAATTCGCCGGATGCACGGTCCACTTCGTGGATGAAAACCTCGACGCGGGCCCCATCGTGCTCCAGGCCGTCGTCCCCGTGAAGGACGACGACACCGAGGACTCGCTGTCCGCGAAAATCTTGCAGGAGGAACACAAAATCTATTCCGAAGCCGTTCGAATTGTGCTCGAAGGGCGATACAAAATCGAAGGCCGCCGCGTACTGCATACAAACGGTCGGTCGATGTAGACCCTTGGCGTGCCTTCAGGGCCAGGCTTCCTGGCCCCGAAGGACTTTATCTTGGAGGGCTCGCCTTCAGGCGGTGTCTTCTTGGCAAATCGCAAACGGACGGCAAGCACTCGAATCATGAGCCAAACACATTTCAGACCCGTCGAAGAGCAGCTCGCCTACCTGAAAAAGGGCGCAGCGGAAATCATTCCCGAAGCCGAACTCAAGGCGAAACTCGAGAACTCGCAAAAGACCGGCACGCCCCTGCGCGTCTATCTCGGCGTGGATCCCACCGCTCCCGACATCCATCTCGGCCACACGGTTGTACTTCGCAAACTAAAACATTTCCAGGACCTCGGCCACACCGCCATTTTCCTGATCGGCGATTTTTCCGCGATGATTGGCGATCCCACTGGCCGCTCCGAAACGCGTCCGCCTCTCTCCCGCGACGAAGTGAACGTCAACGCCAAAACCTATCTCGCGCAAGTCTTCAAAATCCTCGACCGTGACAAAACCGAAGTCCGCTTCAACAGCGAATGGCTCGACAAACTAACCAGCCAGGAAGTCGTCCGCATTTGTGGCCACTACAGCCTCGCCCGCATGCTCGAACGCGAGGATTTTCGTTCGCGCTTGGCAAACAGCCAGCCCATCTCCGTCCATGAACTGCTCTACCCTCTTCTCACCGCCTACGACGCCGTCGCTCTCAAATCCGACGTCGAAATCGGCGCGACGGAGCAAAAATTCAATCTTCTCGTTCACCGCGACATACAGCGCGCCTATGGGTTACCGGGCGAAGTCGCTCTTACCATGCCAATCCTTGTCGGTCTTGATGGCCAGCGCAAAATGTCCAAGAGCCTTGGCAACTACATAGGCATCAGCGAGCTTCCCGCAGAGATTTTCGGTAAGCTCATGTCCATCCCCGACGATTTGATGTGGACGTACTACGACTTGGTTACGGACCGCACACCGGACGAAATTGCCGCGCTCAAAAGGAATGTCGCCGGCGGTTCAGCCCATCCCATGGACGTAAAAATGCGCCTTGCCGAGGAAGTCATCGCAGGCTTCCATGGCGAAGAAGGCGCCCGCAAGGCCGCCGAAAATTTCCAACGCGTCTTCCGAGACCGCCAAGCCCCCGACGAATCCGAAGTCGAGCGCATCCCGCAAGGTCCCGCAAAAAAGCTCGTGGCTTTGCTCGCGGAAGTGAAACTCGTCCCCTCAAAAAGCGAAGCCATCCGTCTAATCGAACAAGGTGGCGTAGAAATCGACGGCGTCCGCATTGACGACGCTCGCAAAGAAGTGGACCTGAGCAAACCGGCAGAATTTCTCCTGCGCGCTGGCAAGAAAAAATTCCTCCGCATCATCGTCGAATAATGTAGGTGGCGAATTCGCGGGGGCCCGGGCGTGCCCGTCTTATTCTTCTCTGTGATCTCTGTGCTCTCGGCGCCCGCTGTGTGAAATTCTTTCTTTTTGCCTAATTCAAAATGTCCCCAACCATCTCCCCCACGTGATTCCCAATCGAAATCGCTGCCGTCAATCCCGGCGACTCAATTCCCACCAACTGAATCGCCTCCGGTACTTTCGGATCGCGCGTAATCACAAAATCCGCAATCCCTTTCCCTTCCGGCGGCACCAACTTCGGCCGCAAACCCGAATACCCCAGCTGCAAATCCTTCTCTTCGATCTCCGGCAAAAGCGCCTTCGCGCTGTCCGCAAAATCCGCGATGGGCAGCCGATTCTTCTCGTAATTATCTTTTCCTTCGACGTATGTCGCGGTAGGCCCAACCAGCACCGTCCCCCAAAGTGTCTTGGTAAAATGCACGCCCAAACTCAATCCATGCGCATGAGGCAAGGGATAAACAAGATCGTTAATCAACGAAGCCCGCGGCCCGCGCACTTCGCAATACTCCCCGCGCACGGGATAAATCTTCCAGGAATTGTTCCCGAGCAAGCCCGCTACCTCATCAGCATAAAGCCCCGCCGCATTGATCACGCAACGCGCCTCAATCGTCTCGTCCTGCGCCCCTTCTTCGTCGCCGATCAACAGACCAACGCGAATCCCCCCTGCCACCGGCTCCAGCGAAACCACCCGTGCATGATCGACAATCTCGGCCCCCTGCCGCGCCGCCACGCGCGCCAGCGCGTGGACCAGTTCCTCTGCCGAAACAATCCCCGTCGAAGGCACCACAATCGCCGCCGACCCGCGAATATGCGGCTCGCGCTTGCGAATCTCCTCCGGCCCAATCAGGCGCAATCCCTCAACGCCGTTTTCCTCGCCCTTTTTCTTCAGCGCTTCGAGATCCGCCTCTTCGTGCGTATTTGCCGCCACCACTAATTTCCCCGTATGCCGGAACGGAACGTTGTGCTTCTTGCAGAAGTCATACGTCAGCCGGTTCCCCTCCACACAATGCCGAGCCTTCAGCGAATTCGTCGGGTAATAAATCCCCGAATGGATCACCCCGCTGTTCCGCGAGCTCGTCGCCATCCCCAAGTTGGGATTTTGCTCGACAAGAAAAACGTCCCCCCACCGCGCGGAAACAGCGCGTGCAATCGCGCAGCCGACAACGCCGCCTCCGATAATGAGTATGTTGGCCTGATCCATGAATTGATTTTATCTGCCGGCGTCATCCATGGGTATTGATTTCGTCGAAGTAGGCTTTGCACTCGGCAAGTCGCGCCTGCGTCCCGTCGTGGATCGCGTAAACGGAGTGTCCCGGTTCTGAGTAGTGATTGCGCCAAAGGGACGCCGCCCCATGCTGGCCGTCTTTATTTATCGCGTAAAAGAAAATGTGGAAGGTCGAAAGTTTCTTCTTGTCTCCGTTGTAATTGTGGGCGATGCGGGCCAGCGCTTCGAGGCATGCATCCTCGGGCGATTTCCCGTGCCGCATCATCTCAACAATCGTGTGCCCGCCCGCGATCTTAATATTTTCTTCGCCCTTACCCGTCGAGCCCGCGGCTCCAACCTCGTTGTCCACAAAGCATCCTGCCCCAATGATTGGCGAATCGCCGACGCGCCCGGGAATTTTCCACGAGAGCCCGCTCGTCGTGGTCGTGGCGGAGATGTCTCCTTTTTCGTTCACGGCCATACAGGGAATCGTCCCCGTCGGGGGGTGCGCAATAACGCGCTCGGCGTAAGCGATTTTTTCCTGGTCGTCGCCGAATATGGCCGTCATCTGTTGTTTCCATTCCGGACTATCAATTCCAGGCCGCCAGTTAACCGAGGAAGACGCTTTCCACGCGAGCCAAATCTTCCTCGAATGCTCGGTAAGCAGGTTCATCTCCTCAAAACCTTGCGCCACACCGAACCGCCGCGCTCCATCACCCACAATCATCACGTGATTCGTTTTTTCCATTACAGTTTGCGCCAGTCGCGCCACATTCTTGATCCGACGCACACTCGCAACAGACCCTGCTCGCCGAGTAGGTCCATGCATCACGCTTGCATCCAGCTCGACCTCTCCCTCTTCATTCGGCAGACCGCCATACCCGACGGAATCATCGTTGGGATCGTCTTCCACAACAGTTACGGTAGCGACGACAGCATCGAGCGTGTCCCCGCCTTTCTTCAAGATGTCCATCCCCTTATCCAGGGCGTGAAGTCCGTTCGCGCTGGAAATAATAAGCGGCCGTGTACCTTGGGCTGGCGCGAGAGAAACGCCCGCCGCATCTGCAGGAATCGGCCGAGCAAAAACCTTGCCTACGCCAGCGGCAACGCTACTGGCGACTGAAGTGAGAAAGAACTTTCGGCGCGACCAAAGTTGCATCGTGAGACCTCCTCAATGTGCGGAGGAAATATACAGGTGGTGATGCAGGATTGAAAGGTCCGGCACAGGCTTCCGCCTGTGCTCTCGAAACCGCTACGTCGCGTCCATGCCAGCCCAGAGGTTTATAGTGCTGAGTTCCTCCTTTTCGCTCACGATTGAATTGCGTTTTTCTCCATGGTTGGCAACAGCTCGGCCAGCCGGTCGTAACTGGCGGCGACGCCGCGTTCCATGCCAGTCTTCAAAACCATGTCGCGGACTTCTTTCGACTCATACAGCATCGTGGTTGTGAGCGTCGTCTTCCCGCCTTCCTCCGTCAGGACGGTGGTCACCAACGATTCACTCGGATAGCCGTCCATCATCTCGGTGCAGACCACGCGTTCCGGCGGCGCAAACTCCCGGCAAACACCGCCAGTGCCAAACTGTTTTCCAGAGGTATTGCGCCACTCATAGCGATACCGATCACCCACTTTCAGCGCGACATCGCACACCACCATCTCCCATCCTGGAGGGCCGAGCAGCCAGCGCTTCAGGAGTTCCGGCTCGTTGTAGGCTTTGAAGACCAGCCGGCGCGGGGCGTCGAACACCCGCGTCATCCTAATCTCGCGGTCTGACGGTGTGGTGACTTGCAGTGTTTCCGGGTTACTCATGGTGCTCTCCTTATTTCTTCCTGCGGACTTGTTTCTTTCTTGGGATCTTTTGGACCTTGGGCTCCTCAAGAATCTTCATTTCTTCGAGCAGGGCGTCGAGGCGCTGGAAGTTCGCCTCCAGCGACTGGCGGTAGCGTTCGAGCCACGCCGTGGCTTCGACTAGCGGCTTGGCTTCGGCGCGCCGTAGCCGCCGCTGCGCGTCGGTGTGGCTGGAAATGAGTCCGGCGCGCTCAAGGACTTTCAGGTGCTTGGAAATGGCCGGCTGGCTCATGGCGAAGGGTTTCGCGAGTTCATTCACGGAAGCCTCGCCTGAAGCGAGCCGGGCAAGGATGGCCCGGCGCGTGGGATCGGCAAGAGCGGCGAAGGTAGCACCGAGTTGTTGCGAAGCGTCCATTACATAACCCTGTGGTTGTACAACCGTATGGTTATATAATAGACCGCACCTGTCAAGCCTTTTCTTTCACCAAAAATTGCAGCACCTTTCCGCTAATTTGGAATTTTGGCTAAACGAACTACGATTTTTCCCACATCCGGAACCCGCCGAGGAACGCGTGTTCGTTGCTGCCGAGCCGCGCCCCAGACGGCAGCGTTTTCAGAAGTTTGCTGTTGCCGCCGCCGAGAACCACATAGTCAGCGTCCAGCGCTTCCTTCAGCTTCGTCGTCACCTTGCTCACGTGCTTGCGCCATTTCTTCTTGCCTAGCCGTTTCATTCCGCGCAAGCCGAGATAATCTTCGTACGTTTTTCCGTTCTTATAGATGAGATGCGCCAGCTCCATCGGCTGCAGCGTGCCGTCTACAATCATTGCCGATCCCAACCCTGTCCCCAGCCCAAGAAAGAGCATGCGCCCGCCTTTGTAACTTCCCAGCGCCTGCATCGCTGCGTCGTTAAGAATTCTTACGGGACAGCCGAATGCCTTGCCGAAAGCAAAACCGACCCAGCCGCAGCCTAAGTTGTGCGGCTCCCGAAGCGGATGCTCGTTGATGATCGGCCCGGGAAATCCAAGCGACACGCAGTCATACTCCCAGTCTCGCGTCGAGTTCTTTACGAGATGGACCATCTTTCGAGGAGTCATAGTCGGGCCCGAAGGATATTTGCGGGGCTCTTTTTGTCCTGTCGCGAGCATCTTCACGTTGGTGCCGCCTACGTCAATGACCAGAACTTTTGGCGTTTTCGTCTTTGGCTTCGATGCAGTTTTCATGGCCGCTCCCGGGACGGGCCCATGCTATCACGCCCGGAAGGCCGCGACGGTGCCCGCTGCTTACGCTGAGCGCACTCGTGGCTTGAAGTCGAAGGATTTTCAGAGCATGACGTCGGATTAATGAGGGGCGAGCGTCGTCGAGAAGCTGTCTTGTGCGGCGGTGTCGTAGAGATGAAGAAGGTCGGCGGCGCGCCTGAGCAGTTCGGCGGGTAGATCGCCAGGCTGGTAATCGACCCACCCTGTTGTGTAGTTCATAGGAATTTTTTCGCCTGAGGCAATCACCTCGACGGGGCCGAGGCGATTCAAAACCTGTTTGACTTCGTTGACATTGCATTCGGGAAGCAGAAGAAGGAAATCCTCATCATTGAGGCGGGCGGCGACGTCAGAGCCGCGGCTAGCCCTTTTCAGGCGGCGGGCGAGCTCCTTGAGCGCGGTGTCCACGGCGGACTTGCCGTAGCGGGAATTGAGATGAGCGAGCTCGTCGATGTGAATGGTAGCCAGGCTTAGCGCCGTGTTTTGCCGCCGTGACCGCGCGACTTCCTTGCCTAGGTGCTGTTCGAGAGCTGCGCGAGTGAAGAGCCCGGTGAGTGGATCCAAGCCGGCGGATTCCGTAAGGACTTGGGGATTCGCTTGCGGCGCGGTGGCTTGTGCTTCCGTTCGCTTTCGCAGGCTCCGGAAGGCCCACTGGCGATAGATAAGCCAGGCGTTGAAAACCATCAGCAAGCAGAGAGTCGCCCAACGAGCTTGTTCTGGGCGAATCTCGTAAAAATGATCGGTGTGCGGGAAGAACCTGTTGAATGAAGACAGGAGGAAAGCGACGCCCGAGAGCAATGTAACGCAGAGCGCGGAAAACCAGAGCCACCATTCTCGGCGCGAGATTTGGTGCGGGGTGAATTCAGTTGCCTGGACGCGAAATTGGCCGGAGCCTTCGAGAGGAGAAGGTCTTGGCTTATTTGCCCCGGCGCTCGGAGTTGATTTCATGTTTCTGGTCTTTCGCTAAACCGTAATGAAAAAAGTTTGATGCGATTACTTTAGGCGCGCGCTGCGAGCGCAGGCAAGGACGAAAAGGTACAGGCTGGCACAATCCGAGAACCTGAACTTGAGGGCAGGAGCGGGGAAAGCCATTTTGAGCAGGCATCGTGCTTGCGCTTGTGAGGGTTGGAGGTTCAGAGGACCGCGCTGCGTGGCAGATTGCCACGGGAAGTTTGCGCCGGAGCTGGAGCGTGCTCCAGAACTTTGCGAGCGTAGAGAGCGATGTTTTTTACGCTTGCGGCATAGGCCGGATTCGGGTGGCCGGCGCCGCCGTTGTAGGCGCCGATGGCTTGCTCCACGTCGCCGCCAAAGCGGTCGAGGAGATCTCGGACGATAAGGCCCGCGTAGGTAGTCAGGACTTCGCGATCGACATTGTTGACGTCGAGATCACGCGGCGGGCGAAGACCCTTTGGAAGCTGGTCGTAGTGGCGCATGTCTTTGAGATAGAGCTGATGGGCGGCGCGAAGCGTTTCGCGGGAAATTTGCCACGCGCCGATGGAATAGTCGCTAACGAGAACCCGTTTGCGGCCTCGTTCGAGGACGATGTCGCCACGGTCGGCTCGGTTTTTCCATACGGCGTGCGTGAGGTCACCGTCCACGTTCATGTAGTTGTTTTCCATGGCGCCAACGCCGAGGAAATAGTCGAGCGGGAGGTCGTAGAAATGGGCGACGTCGAGAATATCGGAGGCAAGGCGCGTCGCCTGGTGATGCGTCAACGGCTGCGGCGCAGTCGAGCTTTGCCCGACGACACGCCAGTCGGTTTGTGATTTGAACTCCAGGAAATCCGCCAGAGCCGGCAGCAGCTGGAAGGCCGGCAAAGCTTCGAGTTTCTGGTCGGTCGGGACGTTGTAAGCGGTTTCTAGCAGGCGACTTTGCTGCTGCGCTTGGGCAAGATCCTGCTGAGTCCATGCGGTGAGTTCGTAACGGGTGATCAGCCCGTGAGCCCGGAGTTGATTGATGTGTTGGGAAGCGGTGAGGCGATCGTTTTCTACGAGCAGATAGATTTTGTAAGAGGTGTGCCGGACATTGCTGCTGGGACTCGCTGTCAAAAAGATGCGGTCTGCGTCGACGGGATTGCGGCCGCGGAGATATTCAAAGCGGAGGAAGGCCTCAAGCTGGTCATCGAACGAGGCGATTTCTGCACAAGCGATTTCGCTGGCAAAGGGGATGACAACGCGTCGGCCTTGCAGCTTGGGGCCGAGTTGCCCGTGATGAGCTTGAAGAGACATGTGGCGCGGCCAAACACGATAGGCGGCCCCTACAGATAACGTAAGAGCGGAAAGAAGGACCGCTGTGGCGGGGCGAAGGTGACGGTGGGGGATTTTTTTGGCTGACATAGGCGCAGCCCCTGTTTGGTTTGTTGACAGCTCACACTCGAGGAGACAAAGGGCATGTCGATAGCCGCGAATCAGGAAGGTGTAGCCGTCAGCTAAATCAAAGAAAATAAAAAGTTTAGCAGTACGTTCGGATTCTCGGACTGACAAGAACGTGTAAGGGCAATGTGTCGGCGCGTCTGGAAATCCACAGGAAAGGCAAGGAGAAATCTCCCCATCGAACCATGCGCCACGCGGAAAATCCAGCTTAGTGGAAATCTTCCGGGCCTGGGGCGCCGCTCTTTGAAACTCGGCGTTAAGATTCTACTCCTCTACAATCGACAAAATGAGCACGGCATGCCCTGCCCCTGCCATTGACAAAAATTATTCGGAGGCGCCCAGGGGAAGGAAATACTGCGTGCCCTTTACCGGTTCCTGAAGGCGGCGGAGGAGTTGTTGAAGGTCTTCGCTGCGCTCGACGAAATCAATGTCGGAGGTGTTGATGACCAGGAGATCTGAAGCGGCATAGCGGAAGAAGAAGTGTTCGTAGGCGTGGGCTACTTCTTCGATGTATTCGAGGGAGATGTGGTTTTCGTCGCGAGAGGCCTTTTTGGCGATGCGGGCACGGAGGACTTCTGGTTTGGCTTGCAGGTAGATGACGAGATCGGGAGCGGGGATATCGGCGGTGAGAATTTCGAAGTAGCGCTCGTAGAGTTTTAGCTCTTCGTCGTCGAGATTAAGATTGGCGAAGATACGGTCTTTTTCGAGGAGGAAATCGGAGAGGACCGGGCCAGGAGCTTCGACTTCCAGGGCTTCGCGGATGCGCTTTTGGCGCTCCATCAAAAAGTACATCTGGGCGCGCAGTGCAGCGCCTGGTTTCTCCTTATAGAAATCGGCGAGGAATGGGTTGTCTTCGCAGTCGTAGATGCGGCGGGCGTGAAGGCGCTCTGCGAGGATTTTAGCGAGGGTGGTTTTGCCGACGCGGAGGGGGCCTTCGATGACGATGAAGCGGGGAGATTGCGGGCCACGCTCTGGGCTGGGAGCGCGTTTGGCGGCGGTGGAGTCGTTGGCCGACATCTTTTTGTGAATGACCGCGGCATGAGGCCGGGTCAACGCGGGAGATTATAGCAGAGTTGCACTCGGCTGGAACGCGTGGCAGCGGGGCGTTGGTCTCGGGAGAGGACTAGCCGGGAAGAGAGGGAAAACGCGGGAAAGAGGCAAACCGAAGAAAAGCGGGAGTTCGGCTGCGTGCAGTCCAACACTTCACCAAAAATGTGGCACTGACATTCCGTAAAAGTGAAAGTTTGTTCACAGTACCCATGGTACTGGAGTCCTGAAAAAGGGGAAACGGAGGTGCCAGAGGAGGGTACTAATAAGAATGTGACCAATGGGCCAGTGCAACCTGCCCTTTGGGACAGTATATTCTCCGTAGTTGAGAGTGGGGACCGAAATGCATGACTTTCAACCACTGAGGTGACACATGCTGTTGGCAACCGTCCTTTTATTGTTCCCCTTTCCGCAAAGCGGGGATGCTGCAAAGACAGTCGTAGAGCGGTCCGCAGCCGTCTCGGTAGATACAGAGAAAGATAGTTCTTACTCGAAGACCCTTCCTTCCACGCCAGAACCCAAGATTAAGAGCGACGCGGAGGTTGCCGCTGACGCGATTTCGACGGCGGTGGCTGCCACGCCGGCGCCCGCCCCGGTAGCTCCGGGAAGCCCCGTCCTGTCCGTTGGGGCAGGTAAGCCGGCTGCCTCTCGAGATTACGACTCGGAGAGACAAAAGAAAGTTTGGTATGCGCTGCTTTTCGCGTCGTCTGGCGCAGCGGCGTTTGATGCTTGGTCCACGCGGCGGGCGATTTCCGCTGGGGCGGGGACGGAATCGAACCCAATGCTGGCGCCTTTCGCACATTCGGGCGCGCTCTACGCGGCGACCCAGGTCAGCCCGCTAGTGATGGATTTCATCGGACGCAAGATGATGACCAGCGAGAACCACGTGATTCGCCGGATGTGGTTCCTGCCACAATCGCTCGGCATGAGCATGTCAGTGGCTGCCGGCGCACACAACGTTGGCATAGTGCCTTCGCACTAAGAGTTCTGAGAACAGTTCAAGAAAGAAAAGAGTCCCGGTGAGGATGCTCACCGGGACTCTTTTTTTGCTGTTTTCGCTCCTGCAACCTGGGCCCGCGAGTTCCTCTTTGCTACTTGCCAACCACAACGATTGCGAACGATCCCGGCTTCATTTTGCCGCGGCGTTCCCCGGGGGCCGGGGGATCGAACTCGGCTGAGGGAAGAAAGATGGTGTGCGTTTTCAGATCGAGGCCCATCGTGCGGGCGGTTTTCTTGGTGGGGACATTTTCCACGACCGTGTACTTGTCGGCCGAATCCTGGTGGATAACGGTGAGATTGCCGTCGCCGCAAGAGGCAAAGACGTAGCCCGTGGCTGGATCATAGCCGGCGGCATCGGGGCCATCGCAGATTGTCGGATTTGCGACGACTTTGCCGGTGTCCGCGTCGGTGACGGACATCACTTTTTCATCGCAAACGGAGAAGAGGCGGCGATTCTTAGGATCAATCGCCAGGCCGGACGGGGATTTGCACGGCGCAAGAGGCCAGTGATCGAGGACCTTAAGGTTCTTTGCGTCGAGATGATATAGCTCGGAGGTGTCTTCGTTGTTTGTATAGACAAAACCCTTGCCATCAGCGGCGGAGAATTCCGGTTTGCCGCCCATATCAATCGTGCCGAGGACAGTGCCGTCGGAAGCATTGATGGCGGTGGAGTTTTTGCCACCGGAGGCATTGCGGCGGCCACCGTTAAACGTGAAGACTCGCTTCGTCACGGGCTCGTAGAGAATGGCGTCTGGGTTGACGTCGGTCTTGACAGTGCCGATGGTCTTCAGAGTTTTCAGGTCGAAAATGGTGACCTCGTTGCTCGCTCCATCGCTGGTGAAGCCGCGGCCGAGGTCGGATGCGATGGCGATGCCGTGCACGCCTTTTGTGTCGGGGATGTCGCCGACAATGGCATAGGTGTCGGCGTCCATGACGACGGTATGGTCGCCGTGCGAAATGTAGACGCGGCGCGCGCCGGCGTCGACGTAGAGGTAATCCCATCCGGTGTCACCGGGAACGGAGACGGTCTTAATGATGTGATAGCCGGACGGGCCGGGCGTCGGTGAGGCGGCGCGCAACAATAGCCCGGCAGCGAGGATCATCGCCACGGAGAGGGAACCGCTGAATGTGGAAACGACGAAACCTTTACGCATAACTTTAGCTCTCCCGAAGTGAATCGCCCTGGCGTGACATTGGGCGGACTCAGATATACATAGGCTGAGGTAAACCCAAGATAAACGTCCATGCCGGCGGGAAAATATGCGCCTAAGAAGCGTACCACGTTCATATCCAGCGAGAAGCGCAGCCTTCGCTGCTCAGAGTAAGACCTCCGCGGTCCTTCATGCGGCATCGTAAACGGCCCTCGCCAATTGGCGAATCGCGACAATAAATCATTCAAGAGCTGCAGATTAGTTGTTCGCTTTGTGTTGCTGGAACCAGCCGGCGACGTAAAGCATTTTGGTGATGTGATGGCTGGGGCGGCGGCCGATACCGTGCGGTTCGTCCGGGACACGGACCAGGACCGTATCAATATTCAATAGTTTGAGAGCGGCGTAAAACTGTTCTGCTTCCGAAATCGGGGTCCGGAAATCTGCCTCGCCGGTCATCACGAGAGTGGGGGTTTTGATCTTGCTCACGAGATTGGTGAGCGAGCGCTGCATGTACTGCTCCGTGTTGTCCCAGGGGTTGCCGGGAAACCAATATTTAGCGACCCAAGGGATGTCCGTGGTAAGCACAAAGCTGTACCAATTGATGACCGGATAGAGATCGGCTGCGGCGCGAAAGCGTTCCGTGTGCTCGATCATCCAGGCCGTCAAGACACCGCCGCCGCTGCCGCCGGCGACGAATAGGTTGTTTGTGTCGATGTAGCCTTTGGCGATGACGGCGTCCACGCCGCTGTTGAGATCGTAAAAATCGTCGCCGGGATAGGCGTGGTGAATGAGATTGGCGAATTCTTCGCCGTAGCTTGTACTGCCTCGCGGGTTGGTATAAACGACGACGTAGCCCATTGAGGCCCAGACCTGTTTTTCAAAGTCGAAGCGGTCGCCATAATCGCCAAAAGGCCCGCCATGAATTTCCAGGATGAGCGGATATTTTTTCGTGGGATCGAAATCAGGAGGCTGAACGATCCAGCCCTGAATTTTGCGCTGGTCTTTCGAAGATTCGTAGGTGATTTCCTCCACGTGGCCGGGCTTCTTTTGTTCGAGCAGTTCCTGGTTGAGAGACGTGAGCACTTTCATGGCGCCCATGTTGCTGATGGCCACGTCGCCGGGAATGTCCGTGCGTCCGTAAGTGAAAGCGATCTGCCCCGAATGAGCCACGGAAAACGAGCCTCCGCCGTAGGAACTGGTTGAGGCTGAGACGTGGTCGGCGATTTTTTTTGTTGTGCCATCAGGAGTGACGAAGCCGATTTTCGTGTCGCCAAAATCACTGTATTGAAAGTAGACGCCGGAGCCATCGGGCGCCCATTGAGGGCTCTGAATGTCGCGGTCGAGCTTGTCAGAGATGGAATGAGAGCCGGAGCCATCGCGCTTCATGAGATAGAGTTTGGTCGTTTGGTGGCCCTGGTAACGGTCATCGTAGCCGGTGTAGGCGATCCACTTTCCGTCCGGAGAAATGGCGGGTGAGTTGTCTGGACCTTTGCGATTGGTGAGAGCGCGGAGAGAGCCGTCGGCCACGCTGAACTCATAGACCTCGGTATCGAAAGTCTCGTGGTCCGATTCCGGATGGCGGTTGACCGAAGCGAGGAGGAACTTGCCGTCGGAAGTCCAGACGGCGCGATTCGGGCCGTATTCGTTGCCGCCATTGGGGAAATTGCCGTTGGTGACCTGTCGAGGCGAGCCTCCTTCCGCGGAAACCACAAAAATTTGCGTGAACCCGGGTTTCAGGTAGCCCGGCCCGTTAAAGCGATAGACGAGGCGATCGTAAGCCGTCGCCGGATCGGCCCATTTGGCGCCAACAGGCGGCGAAGGAAGATCGGCAATATGAGGGCCTTTGCCAGGTACGAGGGCCGAGAAAGACAGCATTTTTCCGTCGGGCGACCACTCGATAGCGTCGGGAGACTGATCTTCGTTGGTGATGCGAGCGGTTTGGCCGGAGTCCATCCAGCGAATGTAGAGCTGTTGCTTGCCGTCCGCATCGGAGAGATAGGCGAGGCGGGCGCCGTCCGTCGACCAACGTGGAGAGGCGTCGTTGCGGTTGCCTGTGGTGAGCGGGCGATGCTCGGTGCCGTCCGCATTGATGATCCAGAGGTTGGAGTAGCGGCGATCCGTCATAGGATCGGCGAAGCGGCGCACGTAGACGATTTTTTTGCCGTCGGGAGAGATTTGGGGATCGGAAGGCAGTTGGATTTGAAACTCATCCATGGCCGTGAGCTTGTGCGACTCTTGCGCGTAAAGAGCGTCTGGAAGTACCAGGAACAGAAAGGCCGCAACCGACGCGGCAGACACGTATGACTTGAATTTCATGCAGGGAGACCTCCTCGCTGCGGGGAGTAAACAATGGCGAAGAAATTGTGTCAAGTAGCCGGTTCCCTCCTCATTCCTCCTCAGGGGGCGTCAGGGGGCATGGGCTACTTGAACGTCTTTTGGAGCGCGGGAACTGGGGTCTCGCTCTGCACCCTGAGTTATTGCCAACTTTGAGAAATCGGCAGTCGGGCTCTCGCACTCCAAAATGGCCCGGCGTGCGCTGTCATCGGAATCGCGTAGGTCATGTTCTGACGAACGAACCTGTTGAGCCCTTGCCACGCTTGGGCTATCCTTCAAACAATCCCATGGTCGAGCACGTTATCGTCCGCATCGCGGCAAAAGTCGGCAGCATCCATCAGCGGACGTCAACCGATCCTTGTAAGTGAGAGAATTGCCGAGAGGCCTCATGTCGTGGCTGTCACACTTTCTCGGTCTGGACATCCATACAGCTGCGCGACCGCGTCTACTCAATTCCGGGTTGCTGCCAAGGACCAAAGTATCCTTCCCAACCGTAACTAGTTCACGTCGCACGAGACAGCAAGCACAAGACTCGTCCCTGCCTGCTCTTTCTTGGGGGAGGACACCCGTCCATAATTCGGACGGATTTCTTTGAGACGTTGCCCCGTAAGTGTTTGTAAATGCTGAATCATCCGCGCTGTCAGCACGGCAGTCTACGTGCAAATGCTTATCTACCAAAGCTTGTTTGAGTAGGCAGCAATTTGCCGCAGCCTCGAATAGGGCAAATTGATAGAGTCGTGCGAGCCGCTGCCATTTATTTGCCGTGATCCCTTCGTGACCTTGTCGCTGCGCCAACACAACGTGAAACTTGCCGCAGCCGGCGTTACCGCGATTGCTGTGCTGACATCACTGCTATTGTGGCCCCTCTTTCGGACCATATTTCCTCTGAATCGCCAAACGATCCTGCAGTTTCAAGGCATTCCAGTTGGCACTGATGTCCGTCTGCTGGGGGTGGTTACCTATGCAGATTCTGTTGGGAAACGGTTCTGGATCCAGGATGACACGGGAGCGCTAGTTGTTGACGCTGACCCGCGCGGCTACGGGTTACGAGCAGGACAGAGCGCCATTCTGACGGGCACGAAAATACTTCCTCACGATAACCCCTCTAAATACGCCAGCATCGAGCTTAAGAACCTGGAAGTCTTACAAACCAGACTCCCGTTTGATTTGCCACCGCCGGTTGCAGTTTCCCTCAGAACTCTTCCCGACAAAGAAAAAACCGGCATCAGAATCCAAGTGAATGGAATCATCAGGCGAATCCACCCCGACGACCAGGGCCGAGTCCAATTCAATCTCGGAGACTCTCGGGAGGAAGTATCTGCGACTTTGTCCGAGGCTAACGGTGGCATGTTGAATTTGGTGAACGCCAAAGTCCACATTGTGGGCGTAGGCGAGTCCATTTATAACAACGATGGAGTGCTCAGAGAGAAACACATCTGGGTACAGAAGGCTGACGATATCCAGCTTGAGGAAACCGGTCCGGCTCAAATACCTTTGTACACAATTAGGACGTTGTATGGCGATACTAGAACCAAGGACGGGCGGCGTGTGCGGATCCAGGGCAGAGTTGCCATGCGTCCGGCGGCAGACTCTGTTCTGCTCGAAGACCGATGGGGCGCGATAACGTGCAACTTCGACCAGCCTATCGCTGCCTCTGTGGGAACCACAGTCGAAGTCACCGGCTTTCCTACGGTGGACGGTCACGGTCTCAGGATTGATCTGCTCCATTCATCGCTAGCCAGGATTCGCGCGCTACCGACAAACGACAACGCTCCGGGTGATCATCCCCGGGACCTTACTACAGTTACTTCCATTCGCAGACTCGGAGAACATGAGGCCAACGCTGCCTTGCCGGTGCGAGTCACTGGCGTCGTGACCTATATCGATCCCGCGTGGCAGGAGATGTTTGTGCAGGATGCCACCGGGGGCATCTATGTGAGGTACGCGGACAGCCGATCTCCTCTGGTACGCGGCCAAAGAGTTACAGTCATAGGTCTAACTAACGCGGGAGGCTACGCTCCAGTTATTATTGCTCCCAAGTTTCTAGTCGTCGGAAAGGCGCCCATGCCCAGACCGATCCCCTTGGGGGCTAGAGACGCCCCCTCGGGAATACTAGATTCACAGTGGGTCGAGGTGGAAGGCGTAATCCATTTGAGGAAAGCGGACGAGGAATCCGAACGCTTGACCTTTGAGTTGTTCTCCTCGTTCGGGCAGATACGCGTATACGGAGACTCGGCACTTTTACCTTACGTGCGCCATCTTGAGGATGCGTCCGTGCGAATGCGTGGCGTCTTGGGCACCATGTTCAATTCCCGACGGCAACTTGTGGGCGATCCCGAGCTGGCGGTTTCTTCCGCAGAAGACATCACGGTCCTTCACCCGTCCGGCCCTGGTCCATCTGGCGAAGCTGTCATACCGGTCAGCAGCCTGCTCCGTTTCTCGCCCCAGGCCAATTTCCGCCACCGCCTGAAAGTGAAGGGGACCGTGACCATGATCGGGCGAGGATTCTTCTACATGCAGGATGACAGTGGCGGCTTGCAAGTCCAAGGGGATACGAACTCCCTGCGGCTTGCCGACCTCGTCGAAGCTGTGGGCTACGTTTCGCCTGGAGGTGGCTATTCTCCAATCATGACGGATACAACGGTAAGGGTGGCGGAGCACAACCTACCGGTTTCAGCTCGGCGGGTGACACCGGAATCCCTTCTGCAGGGCCAATTTGATTCGCAAATTGTCGTGCTGGAGGGACGACTACTGAGTGCGATGGATTCAATCGATGGGAAGAGGCTCGTGCTTCAGGCTGGATCACTCATCTTCAATGCCGAACTTGCCAGCCAAGAGGATCAACGAGAAGCGCCCCAGTTGGAAGAAGGCAGCGTTCTGCAACTCACGGGTGTCTGCTCCGCTCAGGTGGACCCCAACAGGCTGTTTCAACTGAAAGAGGACCCACCTCTCGGCTTCAGGCTGCTGCTACGTTCCATACGCGATGTTAAAGTGCTTCGGCCTGCGTCTTGGTGGAGCGTTCGGCACGCGCTGGCCGGGCTTGAAACTCTCCTCTTGGTTGTTGTCGGAGCGTTCGTATGGCTGGCGGTGCTGCAGCGACGCATGCGCATTCAGACTGAGGAGCTACAAGGAGCTAGGGAGAAAGCGGAGGCAATTGGGAATCTAGCAAACGCAATGGAAAGCGTGACGGAACGAGATGACTTCGCAATACAAGTCCCCATCTCTGGAACCGACGAGATTGCCCAGCTTGGCATGGGATTCAACAAAATGCTGGTCGAGCTCAAACGACGTGACATAGCGAAGTTGGCGGCCGAACAGAAGTTGCAAGACTTAGCTTTGACAGATGAACTTACGGGACTACCGAACCGCAGGCTCTTGTCAGACAGACTTTCGCAGAGTTTAGCAGTCGCGAAGCGTGAGAGCCGTATTCTCGCAGTCCTGTACATCGACTTAGACGGCTTTAAGTTGGTGAACGACAATCTCGGCCATACCGCCGGAGATGTTTTGCTCGGACAAGTGTCGCAGCGCCTGCAGTCGCGTGTCCGTGAAGCCGACACTCTGGCTCGCATCGGCGGCGACGAGTTTGCCGTCGTTCTGACACGCCTGCACGCGACTGAAGAGGCCGCGGTGGTGGCGCAGGCCCTGCTGTCCGTCCTCACCAAACAGTTCGTTCTCGAGAACCATGAGATCAGGATCGGCGCCAGCATCGGCATTAGTCTCTTCCCCGAGCATGGAGAGGACGCGGCGGATCTACTTCAGCGCGCTGACGCCGCGATGTACGCCGCCAAGCGCAACGGCAGGAATCAGGTCGTACAATACACTGCGGACCTCGGTTCCTCGATACATGAACGATCAAGCTTGGAGAACGAGTTGCGGGGCGCAGTCGCACGGGGGGAAATCTGCGTCCACTACCAACCAGAATTCGACGTGTCCTCCGGGAGGCTCGTTCGGTTTGAGGCCTTGGCGCGCTGGATCCATCCCACTCTGGGAATGGTCCCTCCGGACAAATTCATTCCCATCGCTGAGGAGAGCGGCCAGATTGTCGCTCTTGGTGCGTACATCATGGAGCGCGCCTGCCAGGAGGCAGTCAAGTGGCAGGCCCTTGCGAATTCCCCGACTCAGGTTGCCGTCAACGTTTCCAGCCTGCAGTTCGCGCGCCCGCTTTTTGCAGAAGAGGTGGCCGAAATTCTACGGCGTACAGGCCTACCACCCGGTTTGCTCCAGATAGAGCTCACAGAATCCGTAATGCTGCGTGGGCCGGAACGGGCCGCTGAAACCATGAGGAAACTCCGCGCCCTAGGAGTTAGCCTCGCTATCGACGATTTCGGTACCGGCTACTCCTGCTTGAGCTACCTTACCAGACTGCCTTTCAATGCGCTGAAAATCGACCGGTCGTTTGTGAACGAACTGGCGACCAGGCCTGAGATCCTGGCGATGGTTCGGTCTCTTATCACCCTCTCCCATGAACTCAAGATGCAAGTTATCGTGGAGGGCATCGAGACCTCTCAACAATTCCAATTAGTGAAAGAGCTTGGAGGGAATGAAGTTCAAGGATACCTTTTGGGACGTCCGACTATGAATCCGGAATCGCATCTTTGCGAACCACGGAGTCAAGCGGAGGTGTGCGATTTCGAACTTTTAGTACCGCAGGCCAGCAACCAATAGAAATGGCGCGCACGGTATCGGATAACCAAAGAACTGTCACGCTTCAGACATTGATGCAATTAATTTAACGTCAATATTAAATTTAACGTTTGATGTAAAGTTTTATGGGGCGCTTGAAATTTGACGCCCCTGTTGAAATTAACCACCACTTTCCCTGCGCTATTGTTCTCGTATAACTAACATTATGCTCACTATTGGTGAGCCAATAGCGATATGTGTGAGACTGAAGCTTAATAGTATTCTCACATATAGACATCAACATATACTTCAAGTACGATTATATCGTCTTATGTGAGAACTAGTATGGATCTGCCCTTCACTCAATTTGCCCAGTCAGCCCCGCTCTTTACCCTCAACGAGGCGCGTGCGCGCTATAAGAAGGATGCACGAAATCGCTCCCTGCCGAACCTCGTTCACCGGCTCAAACAACAAGGTCGCGTCAGGCAGGTAGCCAATGGAGTCTATGCGGGAACCTTTGCCACCACTCCTTTGGACCGCTACCGCGTTCCGGCAGCGCTCCGGGAAGATGCTGTCGTCGCCCTCCATTCCGCGCTCGAATTTCACGGTCTCGCCAACCAGACCTTTCAGACGGTCTACTATTTCTCCGCTCGCTCCCGCAAAGACGTGGTCTTTGACGCTGTCACGTACCACAGTGTCGTACCTCCACGTCCACTCTTGTCTCCCGCCCATCGCCTTCTTCAAACAGAACGCGGCGCCGACAATGTCCTGCTTACCGGACGCGAACGATCCTTCGTCGACTGCCTGCTCTTTCTCGCCTACAGTGGAGGCGTGGAAGAACTTGACAAATCTCTCGCCATGTTTCCTTCCTTTGATTACGACGCGGCACTCAACTATCTCAAATTGCTCCGCAGCCCCTGGCTTTATTCGCGTTTGGGCTTCCTGCTTGACCGCCACGCCGACAAACTCTTCTTCCGGGGAGAAGTCCGAGACCGTTTTCTGCGCAAACTTCCCCGCGGAGTCGTCTACCTCGCCGACAAGCGTCGGGGCCAGCGGTGGGTTCCTCTGTGGAAACTCATGGTGCCTGAGCCGTTCTCGCCTTCCCGGACAGGTTCCGTGCCAACATGAAATTCTCTCCTACACAAATTCGCGAACTGGCCCAGAGCAGTGGTTTTCCGGCCGAAAATCTTGAGAAGGTACTCCGGCTGCGGGAACTCCTGATCGAAATTCCACAAGCACACCATGCTCAAAGGACAACTGGCACTCAAAGGCGGAAGCGCGCTGAATCTCTTTTACCTCAATCTCGCACGGCTCTCGGTCGATATCGATCTCAACTACATCGGATATGCTGATCGCCAGGCTGCTCTCAAGGACCGTCCAGAGATCGTAAAGGCTGTCGAACAAATCGCCACCGGCCTCGGCTACCAGCTTCAGAATGGCGTGGACGACTACGCCCTGCGTGAGTGGCACCTCAATTTCAAAAATCACGCCGGCCGATCCGACCGCCTCCAGGTCGAAATCAACTTCCTGATGCGAGTCTGCGCGCTACCTCCGCAGGAACTCGACGCTGTAGCCATCGGGGATGCTGCACCGTGCCGGTATCTCGTTCTGCGACTCGAAGAAGTGTTCGGTGGCAAGACAAAAGCGATGATTGACAGGCACCACCCGCGCGATCTCTACGACCTCTATCGCTTTTCCACAACGAACCTCCCCCACAATCCCGAACTGCTCCGGAAGCTTGCCGTTCTTTTTGCAAGCACCATGGACCACGATCTCCGCACGTATCACATTGATTGATTCAAGGTCCTGGACCAAAAGGAGCTCGAACCGCTTCTCTATCCGCTCCTCCGAGCCGATGATCAGCCTACTGCCGATAAAATGCTGAAGACCGTTTCGCCGCTACTCGCGACCGTGTTGGACCATGACCGCGAGACCTCCTACCTCGATGCGATGGCTTCCGGCAGATATCAGCCGGAACTCCTGTTTCCCCAACAGGCCGCCATTGTCGAACGCATCCGCGAGCACCCGGCACTTCTCTGGAAGGCCGCCAACGTCGCTGAGCATCTCTCCAAGTCGAAGACACGCACCTGAACTCCGTTTTTTTGGACCAGAAACTACACGCTCGACATACCCGCTCCTTTTCACGAGAGAGAAATCAATTCCGCGGTTCAGACCTTGCTGAGCTTGGGCCAGTTCTCTTCCATTTCTGCCTGACTTCGCAAGCGATCCACTAACGTTCATCTCCGCGCGGCAGCGCGGCACCAATTGCCTCCCATTTGTTCTCGCCTTCCCGGGGGCACACCGTCGCGCCACCCTACCCCGGTGTCACGCCGGTTGCCTGCCCGTTCCGGCGCCTTCCGTTCTCCTGCGAACGCGGTCCTTTGGTTCCCCGGCGCGAAGTGAGGGAACCAAATCCCCGCACAGGAGAGCGGAAATGAAATCAGAACAAATCAAGGAAATCACGGAAATCACGGAGAAGGCCACCGACCAGCTCGGCCACTATACGAAGATGTTGCGCCAGCCTCACGCTCCGGAGATGGCAAAAGCGAAGCCGCTGCTGGGTCGAAGTTGGACCCCAACTGGTGGGGAGAGTGGCACGCTAGTGCATCGTGTTGTAAACTAAGGATCTAACTTGCCTGTTCCCCGGTAGCTCAATGGTAGAGCATTCGGCTGTTAACCGAAGGGTTGCTAGTTCGAATCTAGCCCGGGGAGCCAACTTAATTGTCAGTCCCGCAATCAGTTAGGCCGCTTTCACTACATCGCTATTTTCTCGGTTTGGTTGCCCAAGTTGCCCAACTGGGAGTTTTGGTAACGAAAAACCGAGACCTATTTTCTCCGCTACTTCCTTTCTCCACTCAACATCTTCCTTCAACTGCCCTGCATATTTCTCCGTGACACGCTTATTCGCATGGCCCATCCAGAGCTTTTCCAAGTCCCACGGAGCACGATTCTTTCGGTTTATTTATCAGATTGCACGGTGACCCGGCTTCCGAGGGAAACGCGAGAATAATTCAGCGCGCCGAATCCATGTCGGTCCGTAGACCGCCCCAGCGCCCGTTGGTCGTGACGTATTTCGATTCCGACTCTGCGCACGTGTGGGGTTAATGGCCGACCCTAACTCGGGAGGTGCAAGACGGTTAAAGCTGGTTTCATAAATCCTCTTGGTAGGAAACGGAGGATTAGAAGAGGTAAGGGAGAAATGATTGTATAGCCCCGCAATGATTATTGGAAGTGGTTAACGGCGGCGTTGGCCATTGCTGTAGCGAGCTTATTCAAGGCGTTAGGCGGGTTAGACGTGAACGCAGTTTTCACTTGCGAAAGGTACATTTCGGCCTTATCGCCTCAAGACAATTCGCTGTGTGAGACGGGTTCTCCCATCGGAGAGTCCTACAAATCGCCACTCAAACGATAGTGCAGCGCCGTCGAAACTCATCTCAATCGTGGCCGCGTTGGGCGGAGTGACCTCTCGAATGAACCAGTGCAGCGGCTCCTGTCCCGGCAATCGCGTGCTCCCACGAGTCCCGGGGACGAACGGACCTTCCAATTGAAAGATTGCTGGTGGGTCATCCCAATTAGCAACGTTTGTCCAGTAATTCCAAGCGAAGGCGGGACTCGCGCTCGTCTCCACGGCATGCGTCATCTCCGAAGCAATGGTCTCCATAAATTGTCCTTAGGCGCGGCAGAGCACTCTTAGCGCCGTGCGCGAAGTTCTGTCATAACCGAGGAATTCTATACCGGGACTTGCGTTGGTTTAGGATGAAATCTACATTTCCGATAATGCGGGTGGGTGTGTTCGCAGAAAATCTCCGGTACATGAATCGCTGTATTCCTATACCGAGGGCCGAAACCCATAGTGTTTGCTGGGCTCGATGATGTCGAAATGGATTCTTTTCTGCAAGCAGTGCCGCAAGAGCTTCCCACACTCTGAAATCAGTAGCTCGTTAGCTGATTATTTTCTTCCTGTGAGGCCTGAGTTTCCGGCAGAAGGACAAGCCTTAGAATGTCCACACTGCAAAACCACATCTACCTATCTGGGAAGCGACCTGCGGTACGAAGGCCCACGGATGCGACCAATTTAAGTCCGTCAAGAGACTATCAGGTCTTCGCGTTTATCGTGGCAATGACTGTCTTGGTGGGAAGATGCAACAATCGAAATTCGTTTGTGTTGCTTTTGGCAATTTCTTTCAACTTCTTAATGGCGTCTTCATGGCCTTTGACCGAGGCTTTCCACATGAGGGTACCGTCCGGCAAAACTTCGAAAGCATCGTACTCGCGATTCATATTCCTTCCAGTGCGCTTTAGCGTTTGAGCGCCACCGAGTTCTGGCTAGACTCAACTAAGCAATGAGGCACGCTGTTTACCAAACTGACCAAGATAATAAGTCCTTTAGATTACTCTCCTTTTTATCTTTCTCGAATCTCAAATACGGACAACCGAGTAAATAATACAAGGCCCGATGTCGCTTAAAATCAGGTGAATACCTGAGGTTTATTTCGTGGTTCCGACCGCTTGACCGACCTGACGGTCGCTTATAATGCGGGGATGCCACGCAGGTTAGACTGGGTTGACAGCCCGAAGTTTCAGGGGCTTCGGCTGCTCTGGCTGTGGCTGGAAGTTTAAACCGTCAGGTGCGCTCCTCGGTGATTCCCTCGAAGAAATGAAGAGAAAATACGAGGCCGACCGCGACAAAGAATTTGCCTACCACGTTTGTAAGGAATACCAATTCCTAAAGAGCCGAAGACAGCATAATCCTGTTTCACGCACTCTTTCGCTTTGCCGCGTGGCACGAAAAACTTCTCACGAAATAGCATCCTCGGCTAGACTCAAGGGTGCAAGTTTCAAATCCACGCTCCCGGACAGACAGATTGGAAGTCATACATGGAGTGGAGCGGGGAGAGGTGTTAGCGATGAAACGAGAATGGAACTGGGCGGTGTGGACAGGCACGTCGCTGGTTTTCCTCGGAGTGATTAGCTATCCGCTGTTTTTTGTTCGCTTCCCCGCGCTTCGCGATTTTCCGTGGGCGAACCTGCCGATGATTGCGCTTGGGTTGGTGTTGCTCGCCTTGGGGCTTGTGCGAGCATTCCGATATTCTGACCTGTTTCGCGGCAAAATTTTCGGCAGTGTCCTTGCGGTGCTAGCATTGGCATTCAGCGGATTTTTCCTCTACGGAATTTTTATCGGTGCGCGGCATGTGCTACCCCCTTCGCACGGCGCGCCGCAGGTGGGCCAGACAGCACCAGACTTCACGTTACCGGATTCGCAGAACCATCCAGTGAGTTTAACGGGGACGTTGAATTCTCGGTTCACTCCAGACAGTGCAACCCGCGCCGCGACGAGCGCGGCCAGCACAGCCGGGGTGATTTTGATTTTCTACCGTGGATATTGGTGACCGTTCTGCAACTCCGAGTTGCGGAGTTTCGAGCAGGCCCTGCCGGAATTCGATGCAAGAAAAATTCGAGTGATGGCCATCAGTGTGGATTCTCCCGAGGATTCCGAAAACCTGCGCCGGTCGCAGGGCTACACGTTTCCGATTCTTTCGGATGCGCAGGAGGATGTGATTCGCAGGTGGGACTTGGTACACCTGCACGGTCGGCACGACGGTGCAGACATCTCGCGACCAGCGGAATTCCTTATCGACCCGTCCGGGAAGGTTCGCTGGGTCAATCTTACGGAAGATTTTGTGGTCCGCGCCCGGCCAGAAGAGGCGCTCGCAGCGTTCGACGCTATGAATAAATCATCGCACTCCGAGTAGTGGCCTAGGCTACCGGCAACTTGAAAATCCACTTTACCGATTACTGTGTTTACGGGGAGAACAATTCGAAAGTCGTGAATTCGACAGCGCAAGTCTTGAGATGTTGTTAAGCGCCTAGCCCATATCTTATTGCCGCTTCAAGGGTATCGATGTTTATATCCTTCAGAGCTTTAAACCGAATGCAATATCCGGTCACGCTCGCTTTGCCTAGTGTTTTTCCATACGTTTTGGCTAAGTACTTCTTGTCTTTGAGACCGAGAATATAGACAGAGATTCCGGTTTTGTTTCCGCTCACACCAATTTGAAACAACTCTCTACTTTTTCCATTGGCATATTTTATTGTGTGAAATCCATATCCAATCGTAGGGTTGGAAACAGTATGATCCTTGCTGTCTTTACCATCGAAGAACCATAATTTGCATTCTGGTGACACTTGAAGTGTGAGCCGATGCAACTCTCGCAGGTCACTGCGTTTTGGCTCCGGTTGGCTGGTAATATACTTCTTGATTCGTTCTTGCACGTTCATACGTTCTGCTCCCCGGTTGCGCCGCACGAGATTATACGACGTTTAATCCTCTCCCATACGCTCACTGGTACGGCTTACGTGGTTGCTCGGGGTCTTGAAAATCGTTCGAAGGGAAAAGAACCAGGCACTGCTGAGTAGAGACGGAGTAATCCCGCAATTCTAGTTAAGTTCTCGGCCAAAACATAAAAGGGCCTACAAGGAATCACTGCTTCTGCGGAGGCCTATTCTTTTTTAAGATGTCGGTACATTTAGTTGCGACCTGCGCGCCATATATGGCTAACTTCGCTTCCGCCTCAACGAATCGCGTGTAAAGCGCACCCGCGTTCTCACTTACGGTGTAAAGCAGCGTCGAGGCATTGGAACAGCCTTGTTGCAACTGAAAATCTGAATCGGCCCTTGTTTTGTCTCCCGAAATTATACTCATAGCGATGTCGTTCGATGCGCTGTTCGAACAAAGTAGGGCGTTTCGACTAGCATCGTCTTGCCACTCGAAGAAGGCAAAGCCGAGCGGACCATTAAATGCTTGGGTTCTTTGGTTCTTTTCCGAAACCAGCGATGGCTACTTCGATGCTTTTGACGAGGTCGCGGTCCTTTGCGACTGCATCGGCACCTTCCTTACCGAGCATCTTTTCTTCCATATCGAGGAACGGTTTGTATTGGCTGATGGCGCGAGCGGTCTGAGTCAGCACGAGCTTAATCTTGTCGTCGGTCGGAAAGTGTGTTTCCGGTTTCTGGGCCTTCAGTGGAAAACCGCATGCGAGAAGAAGTAGCGAGACACTTGCAGCGCGTGAGAATCGCATATAGCTCCTTAGTGTCGAATCTAACCGCCGAAAATCTTCACCAAGTCTTTGAACAAGTTGGGGACTTTTTCACCGAACACCGTCGCGCTCAACAGGGCGACCCCGATAGCGACCGGAATCGCGCGACGGCCTTTGGTGCTTTGGTGCCGATGTCGGTGGATGCGGAATGGCGTGCTGGGAAAGTCATTCTCTACCCCCGACCTAAGGCTGATTTTCAATATCTACCCACTGACCGTTCGATTGAATCTCGACCTTTGTAATGGGATGCACTTCCCAAACTGTTGCCCTCTGTGTGCCAATTACATTGATGTGCTCTGAGTCGTACATCAGCCAACCGCTGACACGAACCTGATTCGACGAATTGACGAGTGCTCCTAACATGCTCGTCGTCCATGAGTGCATAGGCCGAGTTCGAGGAGTAGTCTCAATGATGATTGCCTTGCTAATCGGCTGGTTCGAGGCTTCCGTGAGATAAATGTGCCAATCCACTTCATCGTCAGCAGTTTTGTGGCAGTTCGTTGATTCTCCGTTTCCAGTATTTTCGACATTGATTTTATGTGACAAGAAGCCAATCACTCGAACGGGGGCCGAGACGAAATCAGTTGCGCGGTTCGACGGAAGATTCGCCAAATCGTTCCAGCGTACGTCTACGTAATCAGAGTCGCCCGGCATATCAGTCCGGTTCTTATTAGTATTAAGAGCGATAGCCGTTGGGTTGGTAGCGTCGCCAGTTGGCCCACAAACTTGGGTTCCATTGATAATGAGCGGCTGCGGGGTCGGACTCTTTCTCGCATTCATGAGCTGCGAAAAAAGGTTGGACGATGGGGGCGGTGTAGGCGTAGACGGATTCGGAGCGGGAGATGGCGTGGGAGTTGGCGACGCCCCCAGAATCTTTATGTTCCTTGCCCACACCCAGCCTTTTTGACCATCAGACGTGGTCACTTGATAGAAGCCGTTGCTCTTAGTAGTGGACACCAGATTGAGTTGGTCTCCGGGTTTGAGAGTCTCGATGATGTCGCTGCTGGTCGATGACTCCGAGCGCAAATTGACATTGCGTTTGACCACTGCCGTTTGAGCGGAAGCGGCGGTAATCCACAAAAAGCAAACGATAAGCAGGTGCAGAAGACGCTTCATGGTGGGGACTCCTTTTGCCACATCGGATTGGTGGGAGGATAGCACGGAGCGGGTTATTGCGTGAGTAACTTCCCTCGGGTATACCCTTCGTGCCGAATTTAACGTCAGGGAAGGAGCTGAATGAAGCAAGAAGTGAAAGCAGCAGCCGTGGCAGGAATCTTAGCGTTCATCGGAGCAATCGCAGGTACATATTTAACTTCGTATTTTGGAGATAAGAGAGCTGACCAACAGTTTAATCTACAGTTTCGAGTGCATGTGCTCGACAAAAGAAGTTCCCGCTGGAGTGCCAACGCTCCGGCTTGAATTGAAATATCAGAACGGCACTGTCACCGAATGCTCGACAGTAGAAGAACTCTTGTCATTAGAAAACGCGGGACCGAAGCAAATCGTAAGGCTTTACGTCACAGTTGATGACGGCGCTGAATCAGAACACTTTGAATCGAAGGTATCGGTTGTGGTTCGCTTTACGAACGTGAGAGAAGAAGACGACACCCGGTCAATCGTCAATCGTCTACTTCGTGAAGGGCGGTGTTAGGGATTGGGTGTTGGTCACGGCTTCGGAACTCGAAGACCGAATAACAAAGGTCAAGTGTGCAGCCGTTCACAAGTCCTTCCGGTCGGGGAGTCTATGGTTTTCGCTGATGACGTACTTATCTACGCATTATCAATTCTCGGTTTTATGCACGCTACCATCGCACGTCCACAACTCACTTTGGTCGCAGATGCTGTCCGGTCCCCTTCAGGTGCCCAACTTGACGCCATCAAAGCCATTGCTTTGTAGGAACAAGACATCAATGACCACCGATTCCTTCCGACAGTCTCTATTCTCGGTTGGATGATAGGGTTTCCATTTGATATCTTTGATCTCTTTAATCGGAATCCGTCTTCTTGGAAATTATCTTTACCCTTCTTGCGTCTTTTCGTGGGCAGATTTCAGTAAAATTTATGAACGAAGAGTGGCGCAACGAAATTACGTCTACGTCGGAATTTTGCTTGCGTTAGCTATAGGCATCATCGCGAATATAGCCGTAATCAAAATGGGAATTAAGTAGTCCCACGAGCAAGGCAACGGAGTTATCGGCCGGACAGCACGCGCTCCGACACGACACTCCCGGCTATACCTGAGAGTCCCGGTTACTTGTCATTTCGAGCACGACCTAGTTATCGCCACCCAGTTGAGTTAGATTTTCATGTGGAGGATTTGAATGAACATTCTTGCGGCAATCAAACGTGAAGAGCGGAAGCTAGAAAAACAATTAGGGAAGTTACAGCACCAGTTAGATGGTGTACGAGCAGCGGGGAAGGCACTCGGGAATTCAGCAGGCCGCGAACTGGTCAAAGTGAAGAAGCGCGTGCTGTCGGCTGCCGGAAGAGAGAAGATTTCCAAGGCCGCGAAGAAGAGATGGGCGAAGTTGAAAGCGCAGGCGAAGAAGGCGGTGGGATAAGGACCGTCCCGGTCGGGGCGTATGGCAGCGTCAGGCAAAGTGTTTTCAGAAATGTTGATAGGTGTTGGGGTTGGTTACCCCGCCTCCGGATTATTTAGCAATCCGGTTTTGGTACTTCACTACCCGTAAGTTAAGACTCGCACAGGGGGTTCTCGCTACAAGTTCTCCGAAAAAGCCTTCTGCCCCTGTTGGTCTACGTAATCGACGCTCAAAGCATTGCCTGCAAAATTTAACATGGCATAGCCGCGCATGCCGTACCATGCGTTACTTGGTTCGCAGCGGTTTTCCCGCCATGTAATTGGAAACTGCGCGGCGTGAGCAGGTGTGTCAGTAGAAGGCGCGTAGGGAAAGCTGCCGTGCCCAATACAACGCGCCTTGAAATTATAAGTCGAGTTCGGGGCATACACGATTCCGCGATGCTCGTGGCCCCAGAACCAAGCGTAGAAATTTCCATTGTCCAAATAAGGCTTTAATTGAGGGCGCAAGTATTGGCCTAAGTCATCTCCATCGAACGCTGAAAACATTTGATGGTGAGTTAAGAGGATGATTCGAGCTGGCGGGGAAAAGGATTGAGCATGTTGTATCTGCCTTTGAAGCCACGCAAGCTGAATGTCGGCCAGCTCGCCCCATGAACTCGCAGGTGTATTCCCATTGCGCTCACACCATGATGTGTCGAGAGCAATCAATCGCCAATGCGAATTTCCCAAATTAAAATAGCTCGCGGCTTGGCCGAAGCCCGGAAGCAAGGCACCGGCGAACTACTTCCGGACGGCCTCTCCTGTGAATCACATCCCGGAAGCTGCGAGACGGTCGCCGAGTAACAAGCTGCGCAGAATGCCAACCCGCAATAGAAGAAGTAAAAGAAAAAGCAAAATAACCCGCCCAACTCCCGAACAGACGTCGTTTTGCACGGTCGTCAAATCACTCCTACGCCCCAACGTGGCACAGGTGCCTTATGGCAGATGGACTGGTACGCCTCAGCATGCTCCGCGACAGACTGTTCCGTGCAAACCCCCGCGAACAACCGGCAGACCATAACGCTCGTTGAATCCGCGGACGGGGGCCTTGGCAGTCATCAGGAGAACCCTATCAACGGAGAAGCACACGACTTTATTTCACCGACCTTTGGCAATTCGAACCTTAAAGCTTCCGAATCTGCCCACGGGATCGTTCTGACAGAGACGGCGGAAGTCTATTCTGCATAGAGGCATTCACATTGCATTTATATTTGCAGACTATCTTTCTTCTTTGTCGTTTTGCAACGGCAAAGAAATCGGTACAATGAACGAGCCCAACATTTATGCAAGGGCCGCGAGGCCTTATTTCCCAGCTTTCCTTCAAGTCTCATAAGAGCGTACCCCGCCGTGGGACTGTTGCAGTTCGCTTTGCGGTGCAGCTGACGCGATTTTTTCTGGTCGGCATGATCTGCTTCGCGGCCGGGTGCAAGAATCAGGCGCCGCCTTCGAAGGAAATTCCCGCTGTCGCTCCTCGTGGCTCCCTCGAATTGGTTTTTCCTTACGGCTCCGAAAAAGAAAAATGGATTACGGACGTAACCGCCGCGTTCAATCGCAGCAACGCGAAAACGCAAAGCGGAAAAACCATATTCGTTCGCGCAATTCCCACGGGCTCCGGCGAAACGATTGACAATATTCTTTCCGGCCGCATGCAGGCTCATCTCGCCAGCCCCGCTTCCGCGGCGTTCATAAAGCTTGGCAACGCGGAATCGCAAGCGAAGTCCGGAAAGGATTTAATCGGCTCTACGGATAATCTCGTTCTATCGCCGGTTGTGATTGCCATGTGGAAGCCGATGGCCGAAGCCATCGGACGGGGGAAAAAGCCGCTTGGCTGGTCCGACATTCTCTCCCTGGCACAAAACCCGAAGGGCTGGGCGGCTTACGGCTTTCCGCAGTGGGGCAAGTTCAAATTCGGCCACACGCATCCGGAGTTCAGCAACAGCGGCTTGATTTCGCTTTTTGCAGAGGCATACGCGGCGTCCGGGAAAACGGCGGGACTCAAGCTGGCGGATCTTGAAAAACCGCAGGTGAAGCAACTGATCGCCGGCGTCGAGCAGAGCGTCGTTCACTACGGCAGCTCCACAGGGTTTTTTGGCCGTAAGATGTTTGCCAATGGCCCGGAATATCTATCAGCCGCGGTTTTGTACGAAAGCATGGTCGTCGAATCTTACTCCCAAAACAATCTTGCGTTCCCTGTCGTGGCCATCTATCCAAAAGAAGGAACCTTCTGGAGCGATCATCCGGTTGGCATCGTTGAACGGGATTGGGTCACTCCCGAGCATCGTGAGGCGGCAAAAATCTATATTCAGTATTTGTTGGCGCGGCCGCAGCAGGAAAAGGCTGTGGAGTATGGCTTTCGACCCGCTTCGCTTGACGTTCCGCTAGCTGCGCCTCTCGACGCCGCTCACGGCATCGATCCCAAGGAGCCGAAGACCACTCTCGAAGTGCCTTCCGTTGACGTGATCAACGGGATTCTCCAGTCCTGGAAAATTCAGAAGAAGCATTCCAATATTGTCCTGGTTTTGGATACTTCGGGCAGCATGCGCGAAGAAGGCAAGATGCAGAACGCCAAGGAAGGCGCGAAGCAACTCCTCCAACTTCTCGACGACGGCGACACGTTTTCTTTCCTTCCCTTCAGCAGTGAATTGCACTGGGCGCAGCAGGACGCCCTCATGAAAAACGAACGTCCCCACCTGGTGGAACAGGTGGACTCCTTGTTTGCCTCAGGAGGAACGGCTCTCTATGATTCCATTGACGCCGCCTATCAGCACCTCGCCGCGGTGCCCAATCCTGACGCCAAGATTCAGGCGGTTGTGGTTCTCACCGATGGGGAAGACACCGAAAGCAAAATGAAATTAAATGAGCTCATGGAACGTATTAAATACAACGGGGAAAACAGGGCCATCCATGTCTTTACGATCGCATACGGGCGCGAGGCCAGAAAAGACATTCTGCAGCAGATTGCGGAAGCCACTCAGGCCAAATTCTATGAAGGCACTCCGCAAAACATCGTGGAAGTTTTCCGTGACATCTCGACTTTCTTTTGACTTGGCGAACCGCTCGTGCGGCATCGGTACCTGAAGGGCTCTGAATAAAATGGCGGACGGACCCAAACTGACGGGGCTTGGCAAACTCTTCATCTTCGCTTTCATCGTGGTTTGCGTTGTTGGGGCCTACTATTTTTTCACTGGCAAGACGCCTTGGGGTTCTCCCGGAAAGAGTCCTGGCTCAGGCTCTGGCAGTGGAATCCTCGATTCTTTCAGCGGCGGCGGTGACCAGGTCGAAGTCGGCATCGCCTATGGGACGGAAAAACAGCGCTGGCTCGAATGGGCGGTTCAGCAATTCGCGCAAACGCGCGAAGGCAAGCACATCAAGATCAACCTGATTCCCATGGGCTCGCTCGAAGGTGCACACGCGCTGTTGAACGGCGACCAGCGCATTCAAGTCTGGTCGCCCGCAAGCGCTCTCTACAAAGATATTTTCGTTCAGGAATGGCAGGTCAAGTACAGCCAGAACCCTATTTTGAAGGAAGAACCGATCGCGCTTTCGCCTATGGTCTTCGTTATGTGGGACGAGCGTTATCAGGCATTCATCCAGAAATACAAGACGATGTCCTTTGCGACAATCGGCCAGGCCCTCCAGGAAAAAGGCGGCTGGGATACCATCGCGCAGAAACCCGAGTGGGGCCTCTTCAAGTTCGGCCATACGCATCCCAACGAATCCAACTCCGGCTTGATGACCATTGTTCTCACGGCGTATGCGTATCAAAAAAAGACCAAAGACCTCGACTTGAAAGACGTTGTTGACGTGGGTTTTCAGAACTGGCTCCAAACCTTCGAACGCGGCGTCAGCGGCCTTAACAACAGCACCGGCAACATGATGCGCGAAATGGTTTTGAAAGGTCCTTCGTCCTACGACGCGCTATTCGTCTACGAAAGCGTGACCATCGATTATCTGAAGAATGCGGAAGGACGCTGGGGAAAAATCCGCGTGGTCTATCCCGAATACAACGCCTGGAACGAAAACCCGTACTACATCATTGATGCCACCTGGAGTTCCAAGGACCAGCGCAGAGCCGCGCAAACTTTTCTGGACTTCCTGCTGACCGAGCCGATCCAGAAGGAATCTCTCGCGCACGGGTTTCGCCCTGCGAACCCAAGTGTGGCGGTGAAGTTCCCCGATAGCCCTTTCGTGAAGTACGCTGATTACGGTATCAAAGTGGACCTGGCAAAAATTTGCGAGCCGCCCAAAGCGGAAGTGGTGAACAATCTTCTGCAAAGCTGGCAACGCAGCCAGGCCAACCGCTAGCTCGTATGCGGCGTGGCTACAACGCGAGATCGCTCACACTGGAAAGGAGCGCTAAAGCATGTTTGAAAGGTTAGCCAATCTCATTCGAGGATTTTTCGGGCTATTTATCTCCGGGCTTGAAAAGCAGAATCCCGAAGCGCTGCTCGAAGTCGAAACGGAAAATCTCCGCAAGCAGATCGCGCAATATAACCAAGGTCTGGCTTCGCACGCGGGCTTGTGCGAAAGGCTGATGAGCCAGGTTAAGAAACTGGAAAACGACGAGCGCGACTTGCGCGCCAAAACCGGAGCCAACTTGCGCGCCGGCAATCGCGACGCCGCGGCTCAGTATGCCCTGCGCCTGCAAACCGTCTCGCGCGAACTGGAAGAAAACCGCAAGCAACTCGAACAAGCCGAAACAACCTACAAGGATTTGCTGAAGGCACGCGACGTAGCCGTCAGCAGCGCACGCGCCAAAATTGAATCCCTCCGCTCCAGTATCAGTGACCTCAAGATGAAGCGTGCCATGGCCGAGCTCACCGAAATGGCGTCTGGAATGATTACCACCATCGGCGGCTCTGGCGACACTCTCGACCGCCTTCAAACAATGGTCGAAGATGAACGCACGAAGGCTGCCGGACGCGCCCGTGTCGCGCGCGATTCTCTCGATATGTCCGGCGTCCAGTTGAAAGAAGCCGAGCAGCACGCGCTTGCCGATCAGGCACTCGCCGATTTTGCGGCCAAGGAAGGCATCGCACTCGAACCGGCGGCCGGGAGCAGCACTCCTGCGGCAACTCCGGGACCTGTTAAAACAATGGGCCCGCAGACGGAAAAGAACTGACGCGGCGGCTACGGTAGAATAAGAACATCGTGTGGCGCTACCTGAAGGCAGCCTTCTTTGTTGGAGTGCAGGTGCCGGCGCTTGGCCGTGTGCCCGTAAACGCATTGGCTGCCGCGGGTTTTCTGATTCTCGGATTTGGACATCCCGGCTTCTGGCTCCTCGGCCTCGCCGCGGAAGCCGCTATTGTTCCATCGCTAGCTTTTAACAAGCGCTTTCAAAAAGTTGTCGAAGCAGAGGACAAACAGCTTTCCTCCGGTGATTCGCAATCGAAACGCTCATCGCTCGTGAAGCTTTTGCCATCGGAATATCAATCGCGGCTTGCTAACCTTGAGCGGCGCTGCGACAAGGTTCTCGAAGTCTACGGGAACGCTCAGGCGGAGGAATTTCTTGTAGATACCAGCCGCGACGCGCTCGAAAATCTCAAGTGGGTCTATTTGAAGCTGCTCATCGCGCGCTATCACCTGCTGACCGCGGGCACGGAAGACACTCCCGAAAGCCTGGACAAAAAAATTAAGTCTATTGAAAGCCAGCTTCAAGACAAGAGCGAATCTCCGGCGCTTCGCCAATCCAAAGCCGCGACTGTCGATATCTTGAAACGTCGCTTGGAAAACATTCATCGCCGCGAACAGTCTCTCGAAGAAGTCGAAAGCGACCTGACGCGCGTCGAATCACAAGTGGATCTGATTCTCGATAACGCTGCGATGCAAGGTAAGCCGCAAACCATTTCCACCGATATCGAGCTTGCCAGCGATCTGGTTAGCGGAGGAATGTTTGGCGACGCGGAATCCACCGTCACCGAACTCGACCGCGACTACGGCAAAGCGCGCGCCATCGCAAAGACGCCCACCGCGGAGCATCCCTGATGAGTTCGCCGATGCCAAATTCTCCAGTCACCGCGCCTCGGGATCCATCTCCGGCGCTTCCTCCGTGGGCCCGCGCCATCGCGGAATCTTACGAGAGCAATGCCGCAAGCCAGTTCGTCATCTACGGAAACATCAGCGACCGCATGGTTTTGCCATCCTTATCCGGGCCGCGTCTGGGCGGTCTTTCCGATTTTCTCCTCGGCGTACTGCTCGCGGGCTTCGACGTCGTTCTCAGCTACGACCTCGGCAACGGCATTCGCGTTGAAAAAGGCGCCGAGCTTTTTTCGAAGTGGCCGCATTTTCAGGAAAGCCAAAAGGATTGGAAAGCGCCGCGCCCGGCCGTCGAAACGCTTACCCGCTATTTCCGTTACTGCGCAAATCTCACGCGCCTGAATCAGCCAGCCGTGCAAGTCGGCTGCATCATCAAAAATGCCGATCTTCTGGTCCCCGCCCTCCAAGGCGGATTGGATTACGACCTTAACGCCCTCGCCTCGCTTATCCGCGACTGGTCAAACGAAAGCCTTCTCTCCGGCCACGCGCTCGCAACGTTTCTTCTCACGGAAAACTTGAACGACCTTCATCCTTTGATCGTCAACAATCCGCGCATCGCGAGGATTCGAATCGATCTACCCTCTTCCAACCAGCTTCTCGATGGCTTCCGTGTCATGGCGCCCAATTTTCCGGTTTCTCTTACAGACATGGCCGCGGATTTGCCCGCGGTCGCGGAACAATTGACAGGCACGACCCTCGGCGCGCTCGAAAGTGCCGTCAAAACAAAAGAGCACCGCAAAGAGCACCTGGCTGCCGGCGATCTCGCGAAGCTAAAAAAAGACTTGGTGGAAAAAGACACCAGCGGCCTGATTGAATTTATCGAAACCCGCCGCACGCTCGACGATCTCTACGGCCTCGAAAAAATCAAAGCCTGGTTTCGCCAGGACATCGATCTGTGGAAGAAAAACGACACCGCCGCCCTTCCGAAAGGATATCTACTCTGCGGACCGGTTGGCACCGGCAAAACATTTCTCGTCGAATGCCTCGCGGGCGAAGCCAGTGTCCCTATCGTCAAGATGAAGAATTTTCGCGACAAATGGGTTGGCAGCAGCGAAGGCAATCTTGAAAAAATTTTCCGCCTCATCCACGCCCTGGGGCGCTGCTATGTTTTCATTGACGAAGCCGATCAAGCTCTCGGCCGCCGCGACGGCTCCAGCGGCGACTCCGGCGTCGGCGGACGGATTTATTCGATGCTCGCGGAAGAAATGGGCAACAGTGCCAACCGTGGCAAGGTCATTTGGGTGCTCGCTTCCAGCCGCCCCGACTTGATCGAAGTTGATCTCAAGCGTCCAGGCCGCGTGGACCTGAAGATTCCTCTTTTTCCCACCAGTACGCCGCGCGAAGGTTTTGATCTGCTCCGAATGCTCAGTGGCAAGCGCGGGCTCGCCATCAAAGAAGAGTCGTTTGCTTCACTCCAGGCCCGCATTCCCTCGCTGCTGACTCCCGGCGCAGCGGAAGCGCTCGTCATGAAGGTCTACCGCCAGGTGCGCACCAGCTCGTCCTCCCTCGATGACGTGCTACAGGAATGCCTCAACGAATATCAGAATCCCATCGCGCCCGAAGTCATGCAGTTTCAAATTCAACTCGCCGCCGCCGAAGCCAGCGCCCTCGAATTCGTCCCCCAAATCTTCCGCCGCAAATCTTCCGTGTAGAGTTCTACTGCGGTAGGTCCTTGCTCATCCGATCCAAAACGGCCTTCGGTTCCGTCACTGGCGGGTTGTTCAAATATTTTCCAAAGAACACCAGATATCTTTGCCACCGGTCCTGAATATGCCGCGGCTCGACAAACCCATGGTTCTCCCGCGGATACGTCACATACTCCACCGGGACGTGCCTGTCCGTCAGCCCGCGAAAAAACTCTTCGCTTTGCGCAATCGGCACGCGCGTATCCGCTTGCCCGTGCAAAATCATGGTCGGCGTCTTCACATTGTTGATGAACTTCATGGGTGAATGATCCCAATACTCTTGGTAATTGTCCGCCGGCGTCTTCATGCCTTCGAACTCCGTCAAATACTTGTGAATGTCGGTCTGCGCGTACATGGAAATAAGGTTCGGCAATCCCGCTCCAGGCGAAATGGCTTTGAATTTATCCGTCTGCGTGTCAATCCACATCGTCATATAGCCGCCGTAGGACCATCCGAACGCTCCTAGCCTGTCCGGATCGGCCCAGCCCTTGTCCACAATCGCCTGCACTCCGCTCATGTCATCTTTGTAATCGCCGCCGCCCCAATCGTTCTGATTCGCCGTCGCAAACTTCTCCCCTCGTCCGGACGATCCGCGAAAATTCGGCTCCAGCACCATATAACCGTTAGCTGCCATGATTTGTTCGGTCGGATTGAAGTTGAGCAGCGAAGCTCCCGTCGGCCCTCCGTGAGGATTCAGCAGGAACGGAATTTTCTTCATCCCGTCCCAATCCACCGGCTTCGTAACGATTCCATCAATCTCCAATCCATCCTTGCTGCTCTTCCATTTGATCACTTCGGTCGCCCCAAGCGCATAATCGCTCAACCACGCATTCTGGTTCGTGATTTTCTCCAGCGTTCCGAAACTCAAATCGCTCCGGTAGACATCATCCGGATGCGTCGGGTCGCCCCATGTTCCGACGGCCGTCTTTCCGTCGTCGCTGATCCCGGCGATGTTCGCCACCGACCCTTCCTTCGTCATCGGTTTCACCGTGCCCGACGCCACCTCGGCCGCGAACACTCGCCCTGATTCATGATCGTCCGTGCTGAAATAAATCGTCTTCCCATCCTTTGACCAGTTCGGATCGCCGCAATTCAATTCAAACGATCCACTTAACTTCTTTGCCGATCCTCCGTCGGCGGCAACCATAAAAAGATTCTGCTTGTAGATCAGCATCCCCGAAGTCCCCAGAAACGCGATCCACTTCCCGTCCGGTGACCATCTCGCGGAATGCGTCCAATCCGCCGCGCCGGATTCCGCCAGCTTTCTTGGCGTGCCGCCCGCCGCGTCCATCACCCATGCTGTTTGCATGCTGATCTGATCAAGAAGCGGCGTGGGATTCGTTGTGAACGCCACGCGCGTTCCATCCGGCGACCATCGCGCGTCGCTTACGGTGAAATCCAATTTCGTTATCTGCTTTTCCTCGCTCGTAGCGATGTTCCACGTCCAGAGCTGTCCAAGTTTGAAATCGCGTTCCACCACTACGGCATCATCCTTCTCCTTTCCGCGCTTCTCTTCCTCGTCGCTCGTCGCAGTGGTAGCTGTCAGCAAAAGGGTCTTCCCGTCCGGCGAAAATTCGAACGCCCGCACACCGCTCTTGTGCTTGGTTACCTGCCAGGGCTCGCCTCCATCCGCGTACATGAACCACACCTGCGGCTTCGCATCCTTCTCATCTCCAGCGTCCATGGTAAACGCCAGCAATTTTCCGTCCGGCGACCACGCTGGATTCGAAATACTTTTCTCTCCTCGCGTAAATTGCCGTGCTGCCGTTGCCGGCCCTGCTGCTGGCACAACCCACAAATGCGTCAGCGACTTCCACGTATCCTTATCCTTTTCCATTGGCGTTTCCGCCACCAGGTACGCCACTCTCGTTCCGTCCGGCGAAATCCGCGGAGAGCTCACGCGCGCCACCCTCAGCGCATCCGCCGTCCCAAACAATTTCTTCCCATCTTTGCTCTTCGCCGCAGCATCTTGTCCGTACACTGTTTGCCAGCCCGCTAGCGCCGCCGCCCCTGCAGCCAGAACAAACGCCCCACGCACCAGACTCGTCATCCTGAATTTCGTCACTGGAAAGCCTCCTGGCATGAAACATCCGTTTCATCCGCCGCAACGCCGCGAAGTATATGGTCAAGCCCTCGCCCATGCAAGATATTCGCGGCCCGCCGCGGTTTACCCCCAGCTGCTTGAAAAGCTCCGTGAAAAGATGCTCGTGTGGTTCTCGTGTAGTTTACGGTGAGGGTTTCTTTGTCCCGTACTCATCCAGCCGTTTCTTATAGAGGAACAACACACTCGGACCAAACGGAAGGCAGCATCACAGCCAGGCCCGTAGCGATACCGAAAAAATCACTGCCCCCGCCAGCCACAGCAGCCCCCCAACAAAGAAGAACGTTTGCGTCCCCACCAAAGAAACGGTCCCAGAACTTATCGCCCCCGGCCGCTAATCCCAACTCCTAAACCGCGGCGGAAGTTAGAAGTGCCGTCAATAACCCAGTGACGGCACATGAAATCAGAATATGAGTGCGCGGCTTGAGCCTTTTTTGCGACGTATCTACCGACAGAAACAGTAGTATCGCTTGGCCGCCGATAACAGCCGCAGTTAAAATCCAACTTATCCACTCTCGATAGACATCTTTCAGCCCATCAATCAGTCCAGCCCAGTTCGAACAGCTATCTCCCCAAAATATCGCTCCAGGAACGATGAGAAGGAGCAAAATTGCGGCGTAAAACCCCGTGATCACGATTGCCCATTTGCGCACGGTAGGAGGGCCTCGATTTGCCCAATCTCTATCACGTTCGCAGCGCGACGGCACTTCACTATTGACAGAGCTGTTGGTCGGTCCTAGTACCTGCAGGGAACAGTTTATTCTTCAGCCCAAGAACTCCGGCACTCCGGAAATATCCTCATGCCGCCAAGCTTGGCATTGCCCTCTGATCTTCTCCGCACGGTTTGCAATTACTCAGTCTATCGAATTGAATTTGCAGTCCTTATGAATCTCATGCCAGCTCTGGCCGCAAAGTTGCCCTTACCCGGTGTGTGTTTAAGAAAATTGGGGGAGTCGGGCAGCAGTTGCCCAATAGAGGCTTTCCAGTTTTTTCCACCCCGTAATACCCAGTCAAATATACCCCGCTAATTCCATCGAGGAGGGTAGTTGTAAGCGAATCTTCAAAGCAGTTCTGCTTGTTGTTACCGCCATTACGTTGGGCGCCATTCTCGGTAGCGGGCAGAACTATTTTCGAATTCGACGAGCGCTCCGGCGATTCACCGATGGCTCTTCACCGTTGGTTTTACCCCGGCGACAATTTCGGCCAGCGGTTTGTATGCCCTGACTATGAATATCCCCAACCAACTTCATGACGAAGAATTCATCTCGTTCGGCTGGCGAACTCCATAACCTGGCGCCATAACCTGGCTACGCAACCTGGCGGTGAGGCTCTTCGGTAAAGCGCGAAGGGCCTCATCGCCAATTAGATCCCTCCGACCGCGACATTTTTTGCAAATTCCTGTCGCGCCCCTTATTTTTCCTCATCCGTATGCCAGCCGGGATTGGTCCACCGCCCATTCTTCCGGACAAAAATCTCCGTCACTCGGCTAGATCCCGATGTCCGCTTTCCATCTATCTCTAATTCCAGCACATAGCTGCTCCAAACGATGGCGACATCGCCAAAGTGCTGCACTTCCGTGCGAGGAAATTCCAGCCGTATGAGTTTTCCTCCCTTCGCGTGAAATTCCTCCGACGTTCGAATCACTTCGGCCTGGTGTTTCCAGTCTTTCTCCCCTCCACTCATTACAATCGTTTCCGGCGGCACCAATTCTTCAAGAGTTTTGATGTCACCCGCGAACCACGCTCGCCACACGCTTTCGCGCACCCGCAACAATTCCCCGTCATCCTGCTTTTGCGCGGATAACCTCACCGCGCTCAGCGTTGCTACAAAAAGGATCGAGACGATAACGACGATGTTCCGCCTTCGTTTCATGATGACTTTCCTCTCTCTTTGCCGCCTATGCCCAAACTCTACCTATTTTTCCAATACATGAAATGTGTTTTTTAAGTGACCACTCCACTTCCCCTATTGATACTGTCTCCCGATGACGGCGGCGCCCATGTGCTTGGACCGAGGCCTCTTTTCCGGCTATACCGCGGGTCCCTTCTACGATGAGATGTTTTCCTCGCAGGGCTCCGCCCGCTCTCACTACGCCCGCCTCCTCGAAAAGTTAGGCGGCATGGCTCCCTCCCAGTTTGAGGAGCGCCGCAAGCTCGCCGATCTGTCTTTTCTTCTTCAAGGCATCACCTTCACTGTCTATAGCGACGGCCGAGGCACCGAGCGCCTGTTTCCCTTCGACCTTATCCCCAGAATCCTCCCTCAATCCGAATGGGCCCACATCGAAGCCGGCCTCACCCAGCGCGTCGTAGCCCTCAATCTTTTCCTTCAAGATGTCTACGGTAAGCAGCAAATCCTCAAGGACCGCAAAATTCCCTCTTCGCTGGTCTATTCGTGTCGTCACTTCCGGCGCGAAATGATGGGCCTCGAAGTCCCCCATGGCATTTACACCCACGTCTGCGGCATCGACCTCGTTCGCGACTCCTCCACCGGCGAATTCTACGTCCTCGAAGACAATGTCCGCACCCCCAGCGGCATCTCCTACGTCCTCGAAAACCGCCTGGTCATGACCCGCGCCTTTCCCGAAGCCTTCCACGAGCACGAAGTTCTCCCCGTGGCTCACTACCCCTCTGAGCTTTCCCGCATTCTCCGAATGCTTTCGCCCCGCGGTGAATCGGAATCCCAGATCGTCCTTCTCACTCCCGGCATCCACAACAGCGCCTATTTCGAACACAGCTTCCTCGCCCAGCAAATGGGCATCGAACTCGTCGAAGGTAGCGACCTTATCGTCGACGGCGTAGTCGTCTACATGAAAACGATCTACGGCCTCAAGCGCGTCGACGTAATCTACCGCCGCGTGGATGACGATTTCCTCGATCCACTCTGTTTCCGCTCGGACTCTATGCTCGGCGTGCCCGGCCTGATGGGCGCCTACCGTGCCGGCAACGTCGCGCTTGCCAACACTCCCGGTAACGGCGTGGCCGACGACAAAGCCATCTACGCCTTCGTCCCCACTCTCATAAAATATTATCTCGGTGAAGATCCTGTCCTCCGCTCGGTAGAAACTTACCTTTGTGATCGCTCCGATCATCTTTCTCACGTCCTAACCAACCTCCCAAAACTCGTCGTAAAAAGTGTTGGCGAATCTGGAGGCTACGGCATGTTGATGGGCCCCAGCGCCGCCCGCGCGGAAATCGAAGCCTTCCGCGAGCGCATCATGTCCGAACCGCGCAATTACATCGCTCAACCAATCGTTCCCCTCTCGGTTGTTCCATCCTACGATTCCGCCGCGCAGTGCATGGCGGGCCGCCATGTCGATCTCCGCCCCTACTGCCTCTACGACGGCCAAAAAGTCACCATAGTCCCCGGCGGCCTCACCCGCGTCGCCCTGCAACCCGGCTCTTTGGTCGTTAATTCTTCGCAAGGTGGCGGTAGCAAAGATACTTGGGTTCTCCGGGGAGAGTGCTGACATGCTCAGCCGCATCGCCGACTCCCTTTTCTGGCTCGCGCGCTACACCGGACGTGCCGAAGACACCGCGCGCATCCTCGATGTAACTTTTCACACCCTTCTCGAGCAAGCTCAAAAACGCTACGGCCTTCGCTGGGATCCCATTCTCTCCATGGCCGGCGAAGAAACTCTCTTCCGCCAGTTCTATAGCGAAGCCGACGCTCACAATGTCTTCGAATTCCTGGCCTTCAATCCAAATAATCCCAGCTCCATCATGCAATGCATCACCAAAGCACGCGAAAACGCCCGCAAAATCCGCGACCGCATCTCCCGCGAAATGTGGGAAGACCTCAACGGGCTCTACTTCACCCTGGGCACGTTCGATCCCAAAGAGGAAACCGCCGCAGGCCCGCACCGCTTCTGCGGCCGCGTGATTTTCGGCAGCCATCGGTTTCACGGTGTTACCGATGCCACCCTTCCTCACGATGAAGGCTGGGAATTTCTCCGGGTAGGCTGGGCCCTCGAGCGCGCCGAAATGACCGCTCGCTTGGTCGACGTCCAATACCGCAATCTCCTTGCTCTCTCCAGCATCGGCGGCACCCCCGATAGTCACCAATGGATGGCCGTCCTGAAATCCGTCGGCGCCTACGAGGCCTATCACCGTCAATATCATTCGCCAATCGATCCGGCACGCGTTGCCGAAATGCTCATCCTCAATTCACAGCATCCGCGCTCCATCCGCTTTTGCGTAACAGAAATGCAAGCTGGCCTCCGCGCCATCAGCAACACGGGCCCCGGCTCCTACGCCAATGAAGCCGAGCGCCTCACCGGCAAAGTTCTCGAAGGCCTTCGCTATGATCGCATTGACGACATCCTTCGCGGCGGCCTCCACGGCTACTTGACCGGCCTAATTCAAATGTTCAACACCATCGGCGAAGTTATCGCGCGAACCTACTTCTACTACGCGGCCGTCGCATGAATCGCTACCATCTCCTTCATGCCACCGAGTTTCTCTACGACGGTCCTGTCTACGAAAGCTACAATGAGGTCCGTCTCCGTCCCATTCACGATGATCGCCAGAGCTGTCTCTCCTTTCGCCTCACCACGCTTCCCAACTCGCGCGTCTCTTCTTACAAGGACGGCTACGGCAACTGGATTCACGTAAGCAATATCCTTCCGCACCATCGCCGCCTCCGCTTCGAAGCGGAATCGGTTGTCCTGGTACATGAAGCTCCCGCACCGGAGCCCGGCGGCATGCAACTAAGAGATCTCGATGCCAAGCGGGCTGACCTCTACGAAGAACATTTCGATTGGGTGGCCCCCAGCGCCTACGTCCCCTATCTCCCCGAACTGGCCGAAATTTCCAAATCTGCCGAAGATTCCTGCGACGGTACAGTTGCCGGTTTCGTTCAAGCAACCTCTGACACTATCCACAGAAATTTCGTTTACATGAAAGGCGCCACGCACGTTCACTCTTCCGTCCGCGATTCGCTCACGCTTCGCGCCGGCGTCTGCCAGGATTTCGCCCATCTTTTATTAGGAGTTGTTCGCATGCGCGGCCTGCCCGCGCGCTACGTCTCAGGCTATCTGGTCAGCGGCAGTGCCGGCCCCGGCGCCAAACAGGAAGAAGTCATCGGCGGCCAGGCTTCGCACGCGTGGGCCGAGGTCTTCCTCCCCGGACAGGGATGGGTGGGCTTTGATCCCACCCTAGGTAATCCGATCGAACTTCGCCACATTCGCGTGGCCTACGGTCGCGACTACGGCGACGTTCCCCCCGTTCGCGGCGTCTACAAGGGACGCGCCGGCCAAAGCCTTTCCGTCGACGTCCGCTTCCGCCCAGCCCTTGACGACTCCGGCCACGAACAATTCGCAGAAACCTCCGCCGAACCGGAAGAATCCGAAGGCCACCCGCAAGAGCGCCCCCAACAACACAGCCAGCAGCAGTAGCCGTCATTTACCGCGCCCTTCTGGTGTAGGGGCACAATACATCGTGCCGTGCCGTAACACCTCACCTATCTCGTTGAGGAATAAGGCTTTACAAGCAATTCCGCGATAAACTATAACGATTATAATTAGTCCCATCGGGGAGCATGGTTCAGGGTGCTTGTGCGACGAAGTATCCGTAAGCCCCTTTAGAATGAACACTTGCAAAACTGTATCAAAACAAAAGACTTTAACTGTCTTCAGCATGGGCCCTTGCACAAAACCAGGGGAAAGGGCCTCCATTATGGTTAACTAGCCCTCCTCCCACCAAGACGAGTACCCAGCACATCCGCCTATGGCCAGCGATGGAAGAATTTGGTATCCTCCGCAAATGTAAGGTACAGGGCTGTATCCTGACGCAAAGGAACGGCACCGGAGGCCACCATGAGCGTTGTCCAAAACTTGGGCAATGGCAAGATCACTGTGCCAGATTTGCTGCAACGGAAGTCCACCGTTGCAGATCCACACTCCCCATCGCAAAAGATCACCTGCCTGACGGCGTACGACTATCCGACCGCGCGCTTGCTCGATGAAGTCGGCGTGGACGTCCTGCTGGTGGGTGATTCGCTCAGCATGGTTGTGCTCGGGTATGACAGCACGCTCCCGGTGACCATCGACGAGATGCTGCACCACACACGTGCCGTGCGGCGTGGAACGCGGCGAGCGCTCGTCGTGTCCGACATGCCCTATGGCAGTTATCACGCGGACACTGCGGAATCACTGCGGAACGCGGTGCGCTTCGTGAAAGAAGCGGGCGCGGAAGCCGTGAAAGTGGAAGGCGGCGAACGGCGCCTGGAACTCATTGTGCGTCTCACGGAAGCGGAGATTCCGGTGATGGGTCACGTCGGGCTGACACCGCAATCGGTGAACGCGCTCGGCGGTTACCGTGTGCAAGGCAAGTCGGTGGATGCGGCTGAGCAGCTGTTGCGGGACGCGCGCGCCGTCGAAGCGGCCGGAGCATTTGCGGTGGTGCTCGAAGCCGTGCCGCGCGAGCTTGCCGCACAGATTACTCGCGAGCTGCGGATTCCCACGATCGGCATCGGCGCTGGGCCGGATTGCGACGGGCAGATTCTGGTGTTTCATGACCTGGTGGGGTTGACGTTCGGCAAGACGCCGAAATTCGCGCGAAAGTATGCAGACATCGGAAAGATGATAGCGAAGGCCGCGCGGGAGTATTGCGACGACGTCCGTCGTGGGATGTTTCCTACGGATGGCGAGTCCTATCATGCGGCGCAGACTGTGAAAGAAGAGCAAGAAGCGCAAGAAGCGCCGGTAAATACAGACGGGGATTGGTAGAACGAGGAGCGCAGAATAAAGACAAAGCAGATCCCTCGCTACGCTCGGGATGACAACTAACACACCTGTTTTCTAAGGGATGACACCGGAACATGCGTGGGCTCGAGTCCTGTTACAGCAGGTTGACGTGAGCGTGAGATCGAGTTTTGTTCGAGGAGATTGAGATGACGCCGGAAGATATGCGCGCGCTCTATGATTACAACGCTTGGGCAAATCACCGCTCGCTGGATGCCGCTGCCGGATTGACGAACGAGCAGTTCACGAAGCAGACGGGCTCGAGCTTTGGCTCGGTGCGCGATACGCTGGCGCATATTTGCGGCGCGGAATGGATTTGGCTGGAGCGCTTTCAGGGCCGCTCGCCGGCCTCCTTGCCGGACTCGCCGGAGTGCACAGAGGTGGCGAGTCTTCGCGCGAAGTGGGCGGAACAGGAAGCGCGGCTTTTAACATTCGTAGGGACGCTAACGCAGGACGATTTGAACCGCGTGATGGAATATAAGACGATGAAATTTGGCGTGTACAGCAATCCCATGTGGCAGTCGATGCAGCACGTCGTGAATCATGGTACGTATCATCGGGGGCAGGTGACGACGCTGCTGCGGCAAATGGGAGCGCAGCCAATCCTGACCGATTTGATGCACTACTATCGTGAGCGCCAAAAAGCTGCAAACGCGTAGAGAAAATTTAAGGGTGCACGGTTCGAGAATTCAACAATACTGCATGGCTGTAGTCTTGGGCCTCATTCTTAGGGGCGATGCGCTGCTGCGCCCCTGCAAGCAAGAGTCGCGCGTTAAATTCGGTGGTTAGAGGCAGCAATGGAAATAATACGAACTGTTGCGTGGATGAAAGAATACGCGCGCGCGGCGCGCGCAGAAGGGCTCGTCCTCGGACTGGTGCCGACGATGGGGGCGCTGCACGATGGGCACACGGCGCTTGTGGCCCGGGCTAAGAAGGAATGCTCGCGGGTGATCGCCTCGGTGTTCGTGAATCCGAAACAGTTTGGGCCAAAAGAGGACTACAACAAATATCCGCGCGACATCGAAAAAGACGCGGAAAAACTGGGAGCTGCCGGAGTGGATGCGCTTTTCGCGCCCGAGGCGACCGACATTTATCCGGATGGATTTCGGACGTATGTGAATGTCGAAGGGATCAGCGAACGCCTGGAAGGGCGTTCGCGTCCGGGACATTTTCGCGGCGTGTCCACCGTTGTTTTGAAATTGTTTGAGATTGTTCAGCCGCACTTCGCTTATTTCGGAAGAAAGGACGCGCAGCAGGTGCGCATTATCAGCGAGATGGTGCGCGATTTCAATTTGGACACGGAGATTGTGGTTTGCCCGGTTGTGCGGGAGCCGGATGGATTGGCGCTTTCCTCGCGGAACGCTTATTTGAGCGGAGAGGAGCGCGCGGCAGCGACGGTACTAGCCCGGGCGCTCGTGGCAGCGAAGGACGAGTTGGCCGCGGGAATGCGCGACGTATTGCAACTGCAGGATGTTTTGCGGCGAGTGATTGAGGCAGAGACGCTGGCGAGTTTGGATTACGCGGAGATTGTCAGCGCGGACACGTTTGAGCCGGTCGTGCGAGTGTCACGAGCCTGTTATGCGGTGCTGGCAGTTTTTGTGGGCAAGACGAGATTGATCGACAATCTTTATATCGAACCAAAGGCGGAGGGCGCGGACGAATTTACTTTCCGGCTATAACAGACAGAGAACAAAGAGAACAGCGAGAGCACAGCTGGCCGTAACCGAAGAGAGAATCTAATACGCGGGGCTTGGCGGCTGCGGCAATTATTTGTTCGAGACTTCCACAAGAACTTCGGCTGCGTGGCCTTTGGCGCTTACGGGGTCCCAGATTTTTTCGAGTTTGCCGTCCGGGCCGATCAGGTAGGTGCTGCGGACGATTCCCAGGAACGATCGGCCCATGAATTTTTTCATGCGGCGCGCGCCGTAAGCTTCGATAGTTTCGAACTCTGGATCGCTGAGCAGCGGGAAATTCAGTTTTTGCTTTTGCTTGAAACCGGCCAGGGCCTTCACCGAATCGGCGCTAACGCCGAGAACAACAACGTCCTGCTTGTCTAGTTTGGGCCGCAGATCGCGGAACTCGCAGGCTTCGACAGTGCAGCCGGGCGTGTTGGCTTTGGGATAGAAATAGAGCAGGACGCGTTTGCCTTTGAAATCGGACAGGGAGACTTCTTTCCCCTCGTCGGTTTTCAGGTGAAAGTCGGGGGCTTTGTCGCCTACTTTCAGCATGGTTTCTCCAGTCGCTCGCTGCCCATCATGACAGCAGCTTTCGGACAATGTCGTTGACGGATTGCGGGTTGGCCTGGCCGCGCGTTGCGCGCATCACCTGGCCTACGAAAAACTTGAAGACGCCTTCGTTGCCGGCTTTGAACTTGGCGACGTTGTCCGGATTTTTTTCGATGACTTCGCGGGCGGCTTGTTCGATGGCTGAGTCGTCGACTTGCGCGCCGAGATTTTCTGCAGCGACGATATCGGCTGGGGAACGGCCGGTGTCGAACATGGCGGCGAAAACCTTTTTAGCGACGGCGGCGGTGAGTTTGCCGGAATCGACGAGTTTGAGAAGTTCGGCGAGCGTTGCTGGAGTGATTGGGCTCGCCTCAATCTCTTTGCCGGAGTCGTTCAGGCGACGCAGGAGTTCCGTTTGGATCCAGTTTGCGGCTGATTTTGCGGGCGCGCCGGCTTTGGCGAGGGATTCAAAATAATCCGCCAGCGACTTCGAAGTGGTCAGGACTTCCGCGTCGTAAGGTGTAAGACCATAGGCGTTCGCAAAGCGGTTGCGTTTTGCTTCGGGAAGCTCGGGGAGCGAGCGGAGAACCTCTGCGCGCCAGGCTGAGCTTACGTGAACAGGGAGCAAATCCGGCTCGGGGAAATAACGGTAGTCGTGGGCCTTTTCCTTGGAACGCATCGTGACGGTGACGGATTCGTGCTGGTTCCAGAGGCGAGTTTCCTGGGAGATGCGGCCGCCGGATTCAAGGATGCCGATGTGCCTCTCGATTTCGTATGCGAGGGCTTTCTGGAGGAAGCGGAACGAGTTTAGATTCTTTACCTCCACTTTGGTGCCGAATTCTTTTGCACCGCGGAGGCGCACACTGACGTTGGCGTCGCAGCGGAGCGAGCCTTCTTCCATGTTGCAGTCGCTGACGCCGGTGTAGAGCATGATCTGGCGAAGAGTCGTGAGATAGGCGTAAGCCTCTTCGGGAGTGCGCATGTCCGGTTCGGAGACGATTTCGCTGAGTGGGGTGCCGCACCGGTTGTAGTCAATGTAGGCCTTGGTGGCGGATTCGGAAAAACCTTCGTGGAGATTTTTGGCAGCATCTTCTTCGAGATGGAGGCGTGTGATGCCGATGCGCTTTTTTGTGCCGCGGAGTTCGACTTCGAGCCAGCCGTCGGTGGCGAGCGGGAGCTCGTATTGCGAGATTTGGTAGCCCTTCGGCAGATCGGGGTAGAAATAGTTCTTGCGAGCGAATCGGGAATGTTCGTGGACCTTGCAATTCAATGACAGAGCTGCGCGCATGGCCAATTCGATTACCCGCTTGTTCATGACCGGCAGTGTGCCCGGCAATCCCAGGCAGACGGGGCAGACATTCGTATTGGGAGGATCACCAAAGTGCGTGGAGCAGCCGCAGAAGATTTTGGATTTTGTCTGGAGCTGGACGTGAACTTCCAGGCCGATGACAGGCTCATATTTGGCAAGCAGTTCGGAGGAGAGGCTGATCGGCTCTGGAGAGGCTTTTGGCATGATGGACGGAGAATTATAGCATCAGGGCGTTGCGGGTCGAGCCCTTGGACGCTTGCTTAACGGATCGATTCCAGGGAGGGCTCGCGGAATGCCGGCGATAGACGCTCAGCCAGGGCGAAACCGCCGAAGAGGAGGATGGCGCAGACGGCGTCGCCGGCAAGGGTGTTCCAGAAGAAGGGGATTCCTGCAATGTAGCAGGTGAGCAGGCCGGCGCGCGTGTGCGGATACGTCGTGCTGAAGGCCCAGAAGGCCAAGTTAGTGACGAGGAAAAACTGAATGGCGCACACGAGCGTGGCAAGACCGAGGGGGCCAACCGTGCGGCGACTGCGCAACAGGAGGCCGATGGCCACGTTGACGAGAAAGCTGGCGTAGATTATGGGCATCAGTTTATAGAGGCCGATGAAGATGTCGCCGGCGAAGAGAGCAAGCAGTGGAATTAGAAAAGCCAGACGGCGGTCGCGGATGACTGCGCCCGAGAAAATTGCCATCGCGCCGACCGGCGTGAAATTCCACGGATGCGGAGCGATGCGGAGAGCAGCGGCGATAACAACTAAGCCTGCGGCCAGCAGCGTGCGGTAGACCAGAGTTTCTTTCTGCGAGATTTGCGTGTTCATTTTGTTGCTTCCTCCAGTTGCGGGACTAAATCACAAAAAATAAAGCCTTCGCGATTTACGACTTCGCCGCTGCGGATCGCGATAGGAGAGCGGAAGATGGGGCCGTCGAAGACGAAGGTGTGGAATTCGCCGTTTTCTCCGCAGGGATCAGCTTGCGGCGGGAGATCCACGAAGAAGGATTCGTCCAGCTCGCGGCCTGCGAAGCGGGGGTCGAGGATTTTGGGGTCAATGCAGGCAGCGATGGCTCGAAAGTGTTTGGCATGGAAATAACGGATCAGCTCACGTGTGTCGCGTTTCCAGATGGGGAAGAGGGCGGTCATGCCGACGCGGGCGAGATTCTTTTCGCGGTAGGCGCGGAGATCTTCGAGGAAGATGTCGCCGAAAGCTACTTTGCGGACGCCGTTTTCGTAGTGGACGCGGAGGGCTTCTTCCATGCGGGCCTCGTAGATTGGGTTGACGCATTGCGGAGGGATGTGGACTTCGTGGAGTGGGAGGTTGATGGATTGGGCCTGGAGCTGGAGGAGTTCCCGACGGACGCCGTGCATGCTGATGCGATTGTAGCCTTCGGTGACGGTGGTTAGGAGCGCGGCGATGCGGACGTTATTCTGCTGAAGCAGCGTGTGGAGAGCCATGGCGCTGTCCTTGCCGCCGCTCCAGCAGAAGAGAATTGGTTCGCTAGTACTCAACGTAGGGCTCCCAGCAGTTTCAATTCGAAGAGTTGCGGACCGAAAGGTCCGCCGCTACCTGGGGTTTGGGAAGGTGTAGCGGACGCCGGCGCGGAGGTCGCGGCCCAATGCCGGATAGCCGAGGGCGTCCTGATATTGCTTGTCGAAAAGATTTGTGGCACGGGCGTAGAAACTTACGCCGTGGCCGAACTGGTAGCTGCCGGATAAATCGAAGCGGGCGTATCCGGGATTGTGGGTGTAGCCGAGGCCGAGGAAATCGCTGTCAGTGCGAATGCCGGTGAAATAGCCGCCTAGTGTGACGGTGAGGCGGCGATAGGCGGCGTTCAACGTGAGAGAACCGGAGTTTACCGGCCGGCGAAGAAGGTGATTGCCGGGCAATTCAGTGATGTCGAAAGGATCGGAGGCTTTGATAACGCGGCTGTCGTCGTAGGTGTAGTTGCCGGCGAGGTTGAGCCAATGCGTAAATTTGCCAACACCCCTGAGATTGATGCCGCGAGCGCGGGCGATGTCGGTATTGAAGTAATAGCCGAAGCCGCTGGGCACGAGCGGGGTGAGGTTGCAATAGTTGTTCGTCATTTCGCAGAAGGCAAACGTGACCATGTCATAGAAGCGGCTGGAAAAATATTCGGCATTCAGTTCAACGTGGTCCGAGAATAATTTTTGCTCGAGGCCGACGGTCCAGGTCTTGCTCGCTTCGGGCTTCAGCGATGGGTTGCCGAAGTCTCCGAAATTGTCGCCGTAGATCTGATCGAAGCGGGGTTCCTTGATGCCCTCGCCATAGAAAACGCGAAAAAGCGTGTCTCCGCGTGTGCCTTTGCCATAGAGAAGAATGAGAGAAGCTCCCGCGCGTGGGACGACGCGCGTGCCGAAATTGCCGTTGTCTTCGGCGCGGCCGCCGAAATTGAGAGAAGCCCGGGGATGCGGGCGGTAGCGGAAATCGAGGTAGCCGGCTTGATTGTTGCGCCGGGCGTGGGGGACGTTGATAGACGTGAGAAAAGCGTTTTCGACTTCGTACTCGTAACCCGCGGTTACGCCGAAATTGGAGAGGAGGTAGCTGGTTTGCGCGGTGACGTTCGAGCGATTGTATTGGAAGCTGCTGTTGCCGGTGAAATCGCAGAACTCAAGGGTGGGAACGGCCGCGGGATTGGCTTGCGGACAAAACGCGTTGGGATCGGTGGCGTAAAAACTTTGAATCGGATTGAAGCTGGCTTGCAGGGTATAGGATTCGCCGCCGCTGATCTGGTGGTGCCAGTGTTTTCCGGTGGCGAAATCCCAGCGGCCGCTGGCGCTGAAGAGATGCTGGGTGTAGCGCTGGTCGAGATTCGGCGGTTCATAAAGAATCTGGCCGGGGATGCCTGCGATGCTGTTGTTGTCGCGAAAAGTTACGCGAAGCGAGTCGGTGTCACTGATGGCGTAGCCGAAATTGCCAGAGAAGGTGCGGTTGAGAAAATCGTCGTCGGGCCCCTGGCCGTCTGTGTGGAAGTAACTCCCGGCGGCGGAATAGTCGAATGGGCCGAGGAGACCGCTGAACTGCGCGCCGCCGCGGACGGACTCGAAGCTGCCCGCTTCACTGTACATGCTGATTTCGGGAGTGGATGTTTCGCCGCGATGCGTGAAGAGCTGGATGACGCCGCTGACGGCGTCCGTGCCGTAGATGGCGCTTTCTGCGCCGCGGACGATTTCGATTTTGTCGATATTGTCGAGAGTGAGGGTTGAGAAATCGACTGCTGCCCCGGGAGGATTAATGGGAGCGCCGTCGACGAGGATTTTGGTGAAATTGGAATTGCCACCGTTGAGAAAGACGGAGGTGCTGCCGCCTTCGGGGCCGGTGCGGCCAATGGCCACACCGGTCGCAAAGGTGAGGACGTCGGCCACGCCGACAGATTGGCGTGCGTCAATCTCTTCCTTGGTGATGATGGAGACTGGCGCTGTGGTTTGGTTGGCAAGAGTGGGCTCGGCTTGGGCTGTGACGATGACGCTTGAGGAAAGTGGTTCGAGTTGAAGAGTGAGATCCAGTTTGCGGTGCTGATTTGCTGTGAGGTCGAGGATGAAATCGCGGGCGATGAACGGCGGACGCTGGAACCATACATGATAGCGGCCTGGCGGAACGCCGAGGTTGTAAGCTCCATCGGTGGAGGAAGTGGCTTTCCAAAGTTGCGAGTCTGGGGCGTCAGCGGAACGGGCTGTGATTTGAACCGCGGCGATGCCCGCGCCGCTGGAATCTAGGAGCGTGCCGGTGAGAAATGCGCTGGAGGATTGAGATTGAGCTGCTGCCGCGGAATTTCTAAGTGCGAGTACAAAAAGAAAAAACACAGGCGTAAGGATGAAAGACGTACGGAAAAAGTTGGTTTTCATGGTTTCCTCCGCTCCCTCTCGCGCGGGAGTTGAAGGTTGGCCTGGCGCTGGAAGAACGCGCAGGCTTGCAGGCTTCGCCGGTCTCCTGGCTTGGCGGCAGTTCCGATCCTCTGTTGCTATAGAAGAGGATTGGTGCGAAGCCTTCCCGTAGAGCTGCCCGCTGGTTCTGTACCATTGCACGCGAATCGCGTACAACGAGCTGAGCGCTACAGTGGCTTTCGCAGTACCTTGTTCCGCCTTACAGTCGCGCGGCGGCGACGGCTTGATTCGCGTTCGAACCCGGCTTTGGCCAGGGCAACGCACCGTCTTCCCGTGCACGAAGTCCGCGGTGATTGTGGGGGGCCGGTGGCCCGCTGTTAGTGACTCAAGTGCCGCGGCTTGCGCCGCAACGTTTAGGCGATGCAGGAACTGCGCTTACTTTGCAGACGGCACGGTCACGCGTGGGCGCCCGGAGGAACCGAGCTCCACGGTGAGCTGCGTCTGAAAAACTTGTTCGAGCAATTCGCGCTGGAAAACCGTTGCGGGTGGCCCAACGCGAAGACATTTGCCCTTCTGGAAAAGCGCGACCTGGTCGGCGTACTGACCGGCGAGATTCAGCTCGTGCGTTACGACGACGACGGTGTAGCGATTGGCGGCTGCGAGCTTGCGCAAGGTTTCGAGCAGATCCACCTGTGCGCCGATATCCAGATGAAGAGTGGGTTCATCGAGCAGCAAAAGGAGAGGCTGCTGCGTGAGGGCGCGCGCGAGGATTACGCGCTGTTTTTCGCCGCCGGAGATCTGATCCATCCAGCGATCCGTGAGGTGTTCGGCGCCGACTTGTGCGAGGGCGTTGCGGGCGATGAGGACGTCGTCTTGCGTTTCAAAGCGGAGGGTCCGGGCGTAGGGATGGCGGCCCTGAAGAACGAATTCCCATGCGCGCGAGGGAAAGAGAAGGGGACTCTCTTGTTGAACCATGGCGATGCGCTGACCGCGCTCTCTCGGGGGGAGGGTGTGCGTGATGAAGCCGTTCAGAAGAACCCGGCCAGAGAGAGGCGCGAGGGCGCCGGCGATCAGTTTTAAGAGAGTCGATTTGCCGCAGGCGTTGGGTCCGACGATGGCGACGATTTCGCCTGGGCGAGCCTGAAAGCTGGTGGCTTCAAGAGTGAAGAGAGGAGCTTGTGTGGGATTGGCGGAGTAGGCGTAGCTGACCTGCTCGACACTGAGGCGGACATCGGTATGGGGAAACGATTCAGCGACGGGCCGCGAGGAGCCGGAAACGGGAACGCGCGCGTGGGTGCTCACGCGAGCCTCCTGCGGAGCAGATAGAGAAATAGCGGAGCGCCGGCAACGGCGGTTACGGCGCCGACGGGAAGTTCAGAGGGGGAAACGACGGTGCGCGCGAGCGTGTCGGCAATTACCAAGGCGATGGCCCCGCCAAAAGCGGCGGTTGGTAAAAGAATGCGGTGGTCGGAGCCGAAGAGAATGCGCATTACGTGAGGCACCAGGAGGCCAACGTAGCCGATCGCGCCGCTGACAGAAACGGCGAGGCCGGTTAATAACGATGCCGCGATGTAGACGACGATGCGGACGCGGCGGATGTCCACACCGAGGTGCATGGCTTCTTTTTCGCCTGCGAGGAGGAGATTGAGGTCGGCGGCGGTGGTGTAAATCGCGCCGGCGGCGACAAAAAAGCCCACGCGAAGAATCCAGTTCAAGATGGGCTGCAGGGGCGTAGAGAGGTCGCCCATAATCCAAAAGGCAAACCCGCGATAGTTGCCGCCGCTCAAAGTTGACATAAAAAACTGAATGATAGCGGAAAGGAAGGAAGCGGAGATGATGCCAGCGAGGAGCAACGTGGTGGTGTCGATTTCGCCTTCGCGGCGGCCGAGGAAGTAAACGGCAGCGACGGTCATGGCGGCGCCGAGGAAAGCGCCGACGGGAGTGAAGAGCGCGGCTATCGCAGGCGCCAGCGCCAGATGCGGTTCGATGATCAAGGCGAGGATGGCGCCGACGGAGGCGCCACTGGAAATACCGAGGACGTACGGATCAGCGAGGGGATTGCGAAGCAAGGCCTGAAAACTTGCGCCGGCGACGGAGAGCGACGCGCCAACAAATATGCTGAGAAAAATTCGAGGCAGGCGGATATTGAAAACAATGAGCTGGTGTTCGCTGGAAAGCTGGCTGGCCTGCCCAAAAGCGACGCGGAAGAGGTCGCGGACCAAGCCGTAGAGCGAAACGGGAACAGCGCCCATTTTGAGTGCAATCACCACGACGGCGAAAAGAATTGCGCCGAGGACTGCGCAGTGCATGAGCAAGCGGCTGAATGTCAGGGGGCGCAAGCGCAGGCCTCCATTTGAGCGGTATCGGCAGCATGCGATTCGAGCGCCACGGTGGAAAGCTGGGGTTCGGCTGTGGGCGGGGCTTTCTTTTCTTTTTCGTCGTCGGGAAGCGGGACGAAGGCTTCCGGGTGCAGCTGCCGGGCGAGATCCTCGATGGCGGAGACGATTCTTGGTGCGGGCCTGTTGACGGCATCGCTGATCATGGCGAAATGACGATTGCGAACCGCATCGAGACCACGCCATCCGGGGCGTTCGGCGAGGACCTCAATATCGTTTTGGCCGGCTTCGGCGTGCGAACCGGCAAAAACGAGGAAGTCCGGCTGTAGGCGAACGACTTCTTCGAGACTCATTTGCGGCCAATCTTGCGCGGAATCCACGATGGAAGACGCGCCGGCATGCTTGAGCGCATCGGCGATAAAGGTGTCCCTGCCGATAGAGATAAGAGGATCGGACCAGACGACGAAGAGGACGCGGCGCGGCGGAAAACCGTTGAGATGTTGTTGGAGATCCGAGAGGCGGCGCTGGAGATCGGCGGAGAGGGCAGAACCAGCTTCCGGGGCGCCGAGGACGCCGGCGAGACGCTCGGTGGAGGAGATGATTTGCTGAACGGTATGGGGCTCCGTGCCGTAGGCGGGGATGCCGAGAGTTTCGAGAGCGTGGAGAGTTTCGATGCGGTTGAAGCTCTTAGCGAGAAGAACGAGGTCGGGCTTCAGGGCGACGATTTGTTCGAGGCTGGGGTTGAGGCCGCCGCCCACCTTGGTTTTCTTCTGGGCGTCTGCGGGAAAATCGCAGAAGTCGGTGTCAGCTATGAGGCGGTCCTGCAAGCCGAGGGCGTAAATTGTTTCTGTGAGGCTCGGAGCGAGGGAGATGATGCGCAGGACGGGTTGCGGCACGCGGACGGTGCGGCCGGCTTCATCTACAAATTCCTTGTAGAGCGGGGAAGCGGATGGAGTGGATTGGATTGACTGCGCGCGGACGGGAAGAGACCAGGCGAGCGCGAAGAGCATAGCAGCGGCGAAAGCGTTGCTTGCCTTTGCCATCGTACTTTTTCGCCGCGTATTTCGTGACCGCACAAGTCTCCTTGATGAAAGGAATCTGCCTGAACAACAAAAAAGCCCCGCGAGATAGCCTGGGGCTTAGCGGCGCTTCTTCTCGCGAAAAGCGCTGGCTGCTTCGGCGCGAGAGGGTGGTCTGGCTTACGGCTGGTTCAGCCGATTACAGTGGCGGGACCGCGGCCGATTCTCACGGCCTTCCCCACTTCCCATGCCTGCAAAATGAAAACTCAGTGTATGTCGAGGGTCTGGGAGTGTCAATGCGCGGCACGAGAGCGGCATGAGAGTTCATGCGGAAAAAGTCAGCGATTTTTCCAATTTGGTTTGCGTTTTTCGACGAGCGCCCGGAGCCCTTCCTGAGAATCATCGAGACGATAGAGTTCGTTCAGGAAAATGTTCATGGATTGCTTCAGGCCGTCGCGCATGGAAAGACCCATGCCGGCGAGAATCGCTTTCTTGGCCATCATCAAAACAGGACCAGAGTGTGCGGTGATGCGTTCCATCAATTCGCTGACGGTTTGCTCGAGTTTGGCTTCGGGGACGAGGCGGTTGACGAGGCCAAGTTCGAGAGCGCGTTCCGCCGTTACGGCTTCTCCGGTCAGGATAATCTCGAGTGCGCGCTTGGGCCCGACGAGATACGGAAGAATGGTCGAGGCGAGCGGCGGGAAAATGCCGATGGAAATTTCCGGCTGCGCGAAACGAGCCTTGGGCGTGGCAATCACGAGGTCTCCGAAAGCGGCGAGTTCGGCGCCGCCGCCGATGGCTGGCCCGTTGACCACGCAAATTACCGGCTTTCCAACATCGAGCATTCCGGAGAAGGCCGCGTGAAAGGCGTCGAGCATCTGGAAAACACGTTCGGAGGTGTATTCACCAATATCGATGCCGCCACAAAAGACCTTACAGGAGGAATCGAGAACGACCAGCTTCACGTCGTTGCGCTGACCGACGATATTGATTGCGTCGGCGAGTTCGCGCAGCATGACTTCATTGAGAAGATTGTGTTCGGGGCGGTTAAGGGTGATGCGCGCGGAGCTCGCTTCGATGCGGAGCTTGATGTGTTCAAACTCGTCTGGTGTGCGCCCCGAGGGTTGCGACAAGTAGTCTTGTACGTGAACCGGCTCAATCATGAATCGCTCCCTGGGAAATTTACCGCTGAATTGACTTTAGCGGCGGGTGAAGACTGAACTTGATGCTAGCATGCGGACGGGGAAGCCTCTGGAATAGAGAAAGTGGACGTGCGCAAAAGGTTTGCCCCTTCCTGCGGTTGATGCGAGGCTGGTTTTATGCTTTATGCCAAGTTCCGCACATTGAATCGTTTCCTGCTTGCATGGCTCCTGTCTGCGGTTATGCTGGCTGCGAGGGCAGGCAGTGGATGGGAGCGATGCGTGATTGCTGGTGAAACATCCTCGATTCGCGACACGGGGACAGTAAATGCGCTGAGATTTATTGGTCAAACCGATGCGGACGGATTTCCGCCCGATGCTGCCTGGAAAAAAGCTGCGGCGATTGAGTTCCGTCATGACTGGCAAGGGAAGAACGCAGATGAGCGGCGCGAGACCGAGGTGCGGCTGCTCTGGACCGCTGATGTTCTTTATTTGAGCTTTCTGGCGAAGTATCGAAGCATTACGGTTTTTGAGGACGCGGACTCTCGCGGACGGCGGGACAAACTTTGGGACCGGGACGTTGCCGAAGTTTTTCTTCAACCAGCTGATTCCGAGGGCCATGGTTATAAAGAGATTGAAGTTAGTCCGAACGGAATGTGGATTGACCTGGATATCGCGCCCGGAGGGAAACGCGATCTAAATAGCGGATTGAGGCGGCGCGTGCATGTGGACGAGAAAAAAATGACCTGGCAGGCCGAGCTGGCCGTGCCGATGAAGAGTTTGACAGAGAAGTTTGATCCGGCTGCGGCTTGGCGCATCAACTTCTACAGGGTCGAAGGGGCAAAAGAGCCGCGGTTTTACTCGGCGTGGCGGCCGACAGGAACGCCGGAGCCGAATTTCCATGTTCCAGAGGCATTTGGGAAATTGGTGTTTGAACGGTAGTTGAGCGGAGGCCACGGATCCCGCGCTGGCGCTGACAGCGCTTTTTTTCTATGCTTTCGGGGTGAAAACTTCGGTTTCTTTCCGCCTGCGATCGATCATTGGCCGATCTATTCAGAAACTGCTGTTTGTGGCTATCCTCATCGGTTCTACTGCCGGAACTTTGCTTGCGCAGGATGAGCAAGCACCACAGAAGGACGCGCCTGTCGTTACAAAAATTGAGCCGCCATCGTGGTGGATCAATCTGACGCCGGAACTGATGTTGCTGTTATCCGGGCGCAACCTGGAAGCTACGCGCGTCGCCTGCAACTTGCCGAGCGTCCTGGTGGAGCGCACGCAGGCGACGGCCGGCGGCGATTACTTGTTCGTCTGGCTGAAGATCGGAGCAGAGACGAAATCGGGCACGGCGGTTTGCCGCGTGAAGACGCCGACGGGGATAACTTCCTTTGAGCTGCCACTGGCTGGGCGCGCGATGAGTGCGGGAAAATTTCAGGGATTATCGCAGGAAGACGTGATTTACCTCATTGTGCCGGACCGTTTTGCGAACGGCGATCCCACGAATGATGAGCCGGCGGAAGCGCGAGGAACTCATGACCGTTCGAACGCGCGGGCTTATCACGGTGGGGATTTGCAGGGGATTCGCGAGCACCTTCCTTACTTTAAAGAACTGGGCGTGACGGCGCTCTCGTTAACACCCATCATGAAAGACGGCGCGGCGCAGGATTATCAAGGTTATGGTGCCGTGGATTTGTATGCGGTGGATCCTCATCTCGGAACTGTACAGGAATATCAGGAGCTCGTTGCGGAAGCGCACAAGCAAGGCATAAAGATTTTTTTTGATTTGCTGCTGAACCATGTTGGGCCAAAGCATCCTTGGGTTGCTGAACCGCCTTTGCCTGACTGGTTTCATGGAACGCAGCAACGGCATTTGAATACTTCGGTTGGTTTGAAGGGAGAGTTCTGGGGCGAGAATGAGAAGCAATCGGCGGGGCACGATGCATTCGAAGCTCTGATGGATCCGCACGCACCGCCGGGACTGTCGCGGAATTTAACGGATGGGTGGCTTTTTGGCACGCTGCCGGACTTGAACACGGAAAATCCAATCGTCGCCGAATATCTTTTGCAGCAAAGCATTTGGTGGGCCGAGACTTCCGGGCTTGATGGCTATCAGTTGGATACGTTTCCGTATGTGCCGCGGAAGTTCTGGGCAATCTGGCACACTCGGTTACATTCGATTTATCCACAACTCACGACAATTGGGGAGGTGTCCCACCCGGATCCGAGCGTCACGTCGTTTTTTGCCGGAGGGCAAAGGAGATTTGACGGGGTAGACTCCGGGTTGAATACGCTCTTCGATTCCCCGTTGTTTTTTGTGCTGCGGGACGTTTTGCTGAAAGGCGCGCCTGCCGGACGCATCGCGGATGTGCTGCGTCATGATTCGTTATACGTTCACCCCGATAACCTGGTGACAATTTGCGGCAATCATGACGTGCCGCGGTTTGCGAGTGCGGAAGGCAGCTCTATCTCAAAACAGAAGCTGGCGCTCGGGTTGACCCTGAGTTTGCGCGGGATCCCCGCAATTTATTATGGCGATGAAATCGGAATGCCTGGCGGCGACCCTAATAACGGGCGGGATTTCCCGGGAGGCTGGCCGGGCGATGCGAAGAACGCATTCACAAGTGAGGGACGGACCACAGAGCAGCAGGAGATTTTTAGCTATGTGCAAACCTTGCTACGTTTGCGCCATGAACATCCTGCGCTGCAGGCCGGAAGGCTGTGGCATCTGTCGTCTGATGATGCCAGTTATGTTTTCTTGCGCGAGGCAGAGGAGCGCGTCATAATTGCATTTAACAATTCCATGGATGCCCGAGCATTGAAAATTCTCCTGCGCGACACTCCCGCAAAAGATGCGGCGGGATTCTCGCAGGTCTTTGGCCAAGCGCAAGCAGACGTGAAGGGCGGGGAAGTTCACATCAGCATGCCTGCACAATCTATTTCTATTTTTGTTTTGGACTAAACTCATAAAACATCCGGGCACTGATCAGTGCCCGGAGCGGGCATACTTCAAGCTTCGCTAAGCGGCTGCGAGCCATTCCTCGAAGAAGGAGGAAGCTTTGGCGCCCTCAATGCGGCGTCGCACGGCGTCCAGCACGCGGCACTTCGCCGAAGCGCTCGTGCCGTAAAAGGCCAGCCAATAGGGCAGATGCAACTCCAGAGGAACGCGCTCAATTTCGACTTTCAAGGCGCGCAGTTTGAAAAAACCTTGCTGAAAAAGCACTCGAAGAACTTTCATCCTGAGGAGTTCTTCGGCTGCGTCTTCATTTAGACGCGGCAGAAGACGGTTCCGCGTTTCGATCGTGCGTAGTGCCTCTTCTTGAGGAACATGCGGGAACTCGAAAAGATCGAGCGTTCCGCGAACGGCGTCCAGCGCAAAGAACCGAGTCTTCGAAGCGCTGCCGATAGCGTAGCGCACGCGGTAAACCCAAAAGGGCACATAAGCATCGGCAATTCGTTGAAGGGGGCCGCCGCGAATTCGCCAATAGATCGCGCTAAAGATACCGGAACGAAAACTGCGCACCGCTTCGTCCTGGGAGACGTTCGCTTTTAAGACCTGGATGGCGGCGACTCTCATTTATTGTTATCCCTAGATCGCTTAACGGAAGTAAATCCACAAGCCGATCACCGTCGCCAGCAAAAGGAGACTGAAGAAAATATTGATACGGTGCTCGGTTGGCGTTTCGTGAGCCGGCTTGCGCTGCGGAATGCCAACAACCGTGGTTTCAAGCTTGTCGTCGACCGTTGCGAAGGTGAGGCCGGCAAGTTGTTTTCGATCAGGCGCTTTGGTCATGAGGCTGACCGCCACCAGAACGATCGAACAGACTACGAACATGAAAATGGCGTAGTGCAGGAAGTTCATGTCAATGATCCATCGCGCGACTGGCGACTCGAAGTGGCCGCCCGATGCTCGGTCGGCGAGTTCCAGGATGAAACGCGTGGCGCCCAGAACAAAACCAGTCAGGAGCGAGGAAATTGCGCCCGAGCCGTTCAGGCGGGGCCACAGAATTCCAAGGACGAAGCAGGCGGAGATTGGCGGGCTGATGTAGGCCTGCACGCTCTGCAAATAAATGTAGAGCTGGCTGCTGATGTAGTGGATGAAAGGAACCCAAAGCAGGCCGAGCAAGACCATGAAGCCTGTGGCGATTCGGCCGAAATTTACGAGCTGGCCTTCGGAAGCCTGCGGACGGATTTTTTTATAGAAGTCGAGCGTTACCAGTGTGGAAGCGGAATTGAACACCGAGCTCATAGCGCCCATGACGGCCGCGAGCAGGGCAGCCATCACCAGGCCAACGAGGCCAGTAGGCAGAAGATTCAGGATGAGCGTGGGGTAGGCGAAATCAGGCTTTTTCACTTGTTCCGGGAAAAGGGCAAACGCGATGATACCTGGGAGCACCAGCATGAACACCGGCAATATTTTCAAGAAGCCGGCGAAGATCGTGCCTAACTTCGCGTGGCCTTCGTCGCGTGCGGAAAGGACGCGCTGGACAATCACCTGGTCGGTACACCAATACCAAATGCCAAGGATCGGTGCGCCAAAAAATATGCCTGTCCACGGAAAATCCTTGTCGGTGGATGGCCTCATCATGTGGAAGTAACTTTCGGGGACCATGGTGCGCAGGTGCGCGAAACCGCCCACCTGATGAAGGCCAATGAGCGTGAGAGCGACAGCGCCGCAGATCAAGATCAACGTCTGAACGGTGTCTGTATAGATGACCGCGGCGAGGCCGCCGGCCACGGTGTAAATGCCGGTGACCACTACAAGAACTACCGCAGTTTTCCACAATGACCATCCAGCGACGCGCTCGAGAACAACGCTGGCTGCGTAGAGCTGCACGGAAATTTTGGTGAAGATATACGCGATAATCGAAATGCCGGCAAGGTAAACGGCGCAGTTACGATTGAAGCGGCGCTCGAGAAATTCTGGCATGGTGAACACATTGGAGCGCAAATAAAAGGGCACGAAGACCCAACCCAGGATCAGCAGAATGAGGCACGCCAGCCATTCGAAGTGTCCCACGGCCATTCCAGACGAGGCGCCGGTGCCTGAGAGACCGATGAAGTGCTCGGTCGAAATGTTCGAAACGAACAACGACGCGCCGATAAAAAACCAGCCAATGTCGCGTCCGGCGAGGAAGTAGTTTTCAGAGGTTCGTTCTTTGCGTGCGAAGTAAAGTCCGATGCAAAACACGATGGCGAAATAGATCCCGATGATAACGAGATCCAGTGTGGCAATGCTTTTGTGGGGAATCTCCACGTCCGCTGCGAACAGCATTCGTTCCTCCCTGGGTCCGCTCGTGGGCCGGACAAGATCTGCTACTTCGTTGAACTAGCTTTCGCGAGAACGCATCGCGCACCGGCCCCTGTCAGCTGAGGTGCGCCTGCCACAATGAAAATGGCAGTTTGGATGTATCGAAAATTCTGCGTGCGAAGTCTACAACAGGCGGAGGGAAGGCTCAATGGAAGTTTGCCTGAGAAAGAGGCCACCAGGTTGGTGCTGGCGCTGCGCAAGGCGAGGCGAAGCATCCGGGAGTGTTGCCGTGATGCCACGATCAGGGTAAAAGAGAGTCTGGAGGATTTATGACCAAGTTGCTGTTCTGTCTGCTGTTCTTTGCGGGAGCGGTGATGGCTGCGGAAAAAACGATTTACGATTTTACTTTGAATTCGATCGAGGGCCAGCCGGCACCTCTGGCAGCCTACAAGGGCAAAGTGGTCATGTTGGTGAATGTGGCCAGCCGCTGCGGGTTCACTCCGCAATACACCGCGCTGGAAGCGGTATATGAGAAATACAAGGATCGCGGATTCGTAATCGTCGGAATTCCAGCGAATAATTTCGGATCACAAGAGCCGGGGACGAATCAGGAGATCAAGACGTTTTGCCAAACTAAATACAATGTCACGTTTCCGATGATGGCCAAGGTTTCGGTGAAAGGCGACGACAAGACGCCGCTGTATCAATTCCTAACCGACAAAGCGGCCAATCCGCAGACAGGCGGCGAGATTCAGTGGAATTTTACAAAATTTCTAATCGGTCCGGATGGACGCATAGTTGCACGCTTTGAATCGAAAGTTACGCCGGACTCGCCCGAAGTCATTGCTGCGATTGAAAACGCGCTCTCGCAAATCAAGAAGTAGAGGCGTTTCATGATGAACGGAGCGGTGCGTTGAGCGCATCATTCCGTTCGTGTGCCTTTTCCCGGTATGCATCCGCCACTGGCATTTACTGCTGCAAAGCCCAATCATAAGGTATGGCGATCGTTTCGTTTGAAAAGGTCAGTAAAGACTACCTCACCGACGGCCAGCGAGTTCACGCCCTGGACGATATTACGCTGGAGATAGAACGTGGAGAATTTGTGGCGCTGATGGGGCGGAGCGGATGCGGAAAATCGACGCTACTCAACCTCGCCGGGGCGATGGATTTTCCCACCTCGGGGAATGTGGTGCTCGATGGGGTTACGACGTCTGCTTTAAAAGATGCAGGTTTGACCTGCCTGCGCCGAGAAAAAGTCGGATTCATTTTCCAATCGTTTCAGCTGCTCCATACGCTGACCGTTTTTGAGAACGTCGAGCTGCCGCTTCTGCTCGCAGGCAAGCCGAAAGCTCGCGACGCCGCCCGGGAGCGGCTTGACTGGGTTGAATTGGATGGCCTGGGCGATCGCTATCCCCACCAACTCTCAGGAGGGCAGATGCAGCGCGTCGGCATCGCGCGGGCACTGGTGCAATCTCCCGCGATTCTTCTGGCTGATGAACCAACGGGAAATCTCGACACGATCACCGGCAACGTCATCCTCGGACTTCTGAAACGCCTGACGCGAGAACTGAACACCGCAACCATCATGGCCACTCACAGCGCCGAGGCCGGTGCGCTCGCCGATGCGGTCGTGCGTTTGCGCGACGGAAAAATAGGGGAGATTGGCCGGCGCTGACATGGGACGCCTTTTCCTTTTTTACCGCTTGATGATTCGTCCGCTGCTGAAGGAGCCGGTGCGGGCGGCCTTGACGATTTTTGCAGTGACGCTCGGCGTCGCGGTGGTCCTGGCGATGGATCTTGCGGGGAACGCGGCGACCGGATCGTTCCGCGCGTCGATGGAGACGCTGGCCGGCGACAACGACCTGGAGATCGTCGCCTCCGGAGGAGTGCCGGAAGCTATTGTGGGATCCCTTGCAACGCTGCCTTATTACATTCGAATTTCTCCTCGGATGGAAGATTCGGCGGTCCTCGCCGATTCCAACCAAACTCTTCCGTTGATCGGCCTGGATCTTGTTGCGGAAGCGAATGCGGATGGCGGAGGGAGAGCTCTCGTAACAAGCTCAGATAAAACCTTTGAGACTAACGAAGACACGATACGGCAATTACAGAAAGCAGACAGCATTTGGGTCGGCGCGAGCCTGGGAAAGAAACTGGGCGATCGCGTCCGACTTCTCATCAACGACCAAGTCCGCGAATTCACGGTCCGCGGCGTTTATCCCGATTCGAACGGCAGTGAGTCGGCTGTCGTTATGGATCTAGCGACCGCGCAGCGTGCGTTGAACCGCTTCGGGAGCGTCGACCGCATCCTTTTAAACGTTCCGGAACCGCCAGCTCTCGATGAATGGGAGCAACGCGTGCGTGCGATTCTGCCCACCGGGGTCGAAGTTCGAGCGCAGGGCACAGGTACAATCGAAAATCGCCGAATGCTGGCCGCGTTCCGCTGGAACCTTCAATTGCTCAGTTACATCGCGCTGATTGTCGGCGCTTTCCTAATCTACAACACGATTTCCGTTTCGGTAGTGCGCCGCCGTCCGGAGACTGGAATCGTGCGCGCACTGGGAGCCAGCCGCAACGCAGTGCTCGTTGCGTTCCTGGGAGAAGCGGCCTTTTTTGGGGTCACGGGCGCTTTGTTTGGCTTGCCCATGGGGCGCCTGATGGCGTCGGGGGCAGTGAAACTCATGGCCGCCACGGTCGAGTCACTTTATGTGAGCAGCCGCCCTGGCGCGATTGCATTAAGCGCGTGGTCTGTTGCGCTTGCGTTTGTCATAGGTGTGGGAGTTGCCGTTGTTTCGGCCTATTCGCCGGCCCGGGAGGCGTCGCTGGTCTCGCCGGTGGAAGCCATGGCGCGCGGCCGGCGCGAATACAACACGCGGGTACATAAGTCGCGCGACTTATTGCTCGCGCTTGTCTTGGCAATCGCAGCGGCCGGCGCATCGCGGGCTCCCGCGATGCAAGGCAAGCCTGTTTTCGGATATCTGGCCGCCATCTTGTTGGTCGCAGCATCTGCGCTGGCCGTTCCTGCGTTCACTGACGCCATCCTTTCGCAGTCTTCGCGTTGGCTCGGGAAAGTTCTGGGCGTCGAAGCGTTGCTCGGATCGCAGAGCCTCTCGGCATCGCTGCGCCGCACCTCCGTTCTTGTGGGAGCGCTCTCCACGGCCATTGCCATGATGGTTTCCGTTGGCATCATGGTAGGCAGTTTCCGCGAGACGGTTCTGATCTGGATGAACGACCGTCTGCCCGCCGATCTTTATCTGCGTCCGGCCGGCGCGCCTGCGCCGGATCGCCACCCCACCGTGTCGTTGGAATTGGCGGACAAAATCAGCAAGCTGCCGGGGGTTGCAGGAATCGACCGGCTGCGCGCATACGAAATAAGCCTCGATGGCATGCCCGCAACACTCGCTTCCGTGGATCTCAGCGCCTTCCGCCGGGATAATCAGTCCAGCTTTCTTTCCGGTAGGCCCACCGCGCAAGTCCTTGCGGAAATTCGCGACAGCAAAGCCGTACTGGTCAGCGAGCCTTTCACTTACAAACATCACGTCCGTGCGGGCGATTCCATCACCTTCTCGCTCGGAGCCGCCCGGCCTTCTTTTCGCATCGCCGATATCTATTACGACTACGGCAGCGAGCGCGGCACGATTCTGATGGACCGCCAGACCATGCTGCGCTATCTGCCCGATCCCACTCCTTCCAATCTGGCCATCTACCTCATGCCGGGCACTTCTCTTGAGGCCGCCCGCAATGAAATCTTGCAAGCGTCGAGCGGATATCGTGTGCTGCTGGCTTCGAATCGCGACTTACGTGCGGAAGCCATTCGCATCTTCGATCGTACTTTTGCCATCACGTACGCGCTCGAAGCGGTCGCAGTGATTGTTGCCGTGATGGGCGTCGCGGGAGCCTTACTCGCGCTGGTTATCGACCGCCGCCGCGAAATTGGCCTGCTGCGGTTTCTCGGCGCGTCGGCCGGGCAGGTGCACAAACAGATTCTTGTGGAAGCCGGGTTACTGGGCTTGCTTGCGAATTTCGCGGGACTTGCCCTGGGATTCGCGCTATCGCTCGTCCTTATCTTCGTAATCAACAAACAGTCGTTTGGTTGGACGATTCGATTCCATTGGCCAGTTGCGGTTTTGCTAGGAGCAATCAGCGTCGTCTATGCAGCCACGGTGCTGTCCGGCCTCTACCCTGCACAAGTCGCGGTAGGGCTCAATCCTCTTGAGGCTGTCCATGAAGGGTAGGCTAGCCGTTCTGGGAGCCGCGCTGCTCTTTCTTCAGCCGCTAACCGCACAATACCGCACCGCCTTGCCCGGCTATCGATTTGAGTTTCCCAGGGACTATTTCGATCACCCGGATTTTCAAACAGAGTGGTGGTACTACACGGGGAATCTGAAATCCTCTACTGGGCACCGTTACGGGTTCGAGCTGACGTTCTTTCGGGCAGCCGTTACCCGCGATGCGGTTCCATCCGAAACCTGGGACGTAAAGGATTTGTACCTCACCCACCTCGCCCTTAGCGACCTGGATGGCCGGCATTTCTATTACAAAGAGAGAGTCAACCGAGCCGGCCCAGGAATCGCAGGCGTGAGTGCGTCGAAGGGCCTCGTTTGGAACGGCAACTGGCAGATACAATGGCAAGGAACAGACCAAAAGCTCGATGCAGTGGAACGCGAGTTTCAGCTGAATCTGAACCTTCACCCGCAAAAGCCGCCGGTCGTTCACGGTGAAAACGGCGTTAGCCAAAAATCCGGCGGAGCCGGCCAGGCGTCCTATTACATTTCGCTGACTCGGCTGGCGGCAAGCGGAGAACTCGAACTAAACGGCGAAAAGCTCGAAGTGTCGGGACTCGCCTGGATGGACCACGAATTTTTTACTCACCAGTTGGATCCGGACCAGATCGGTTGGGATTGGCTCAGTCTCCAACTCGATGACAACACCGAGCTGATGCTCTTTCGTATCCGCCGCAAAAATGGTTCGGTCGATCCCTATTCCGCGGGAACCTATATTGATTTGCAGGGAAAATCCACTCACCTTCGGGCAGCCGATTTTATGTTGCAGCCGCTCACCGAAAGCTGGACAAGTATCGATACGCGCGCGACCTATCCGATCGCCTGGAAAATCGCTATCCCCAAGCTGGAAATCGAATTGGAGGTTCACACAGCGCTTGCTGCGCAAGAACTCGTTGGGAAAACAAAGATTGCTCCATCGTATTGGGAGGGTGCCATCGATCTGGAGGGCAAGCGCGGAAAAGCATCACTCGGCGGCGTCGGCTATCTGGAAATGACCGGTTACGATCGCCCAGTCAGACTCTCGCCTCAGCCGTAACCAATAAAAAGAAACTTCGAGGCGCTTAATGGGAAGCAGATGTTTTCGGAACGGGAGCCGTGCTGCCACGCACGATCAACTCCGGCTCAACCACGATTTCCTTCGTATAGGGCGCCTTCGCGGGCGCGGTGATGCGCTGCAAAAGCGTTTCCGCAGCAATCATCCCCATCTGGCGTAGCGGCTGCCGAACCGTTGTCAGCGCAGGATTCTGGAACGCCGCACTTTGAATATCGTCAAAGCCAACGACGGAAACATCCTCCGGCACGCGGCGGCCCGCTTCGCGCAATGCCTGGATCGCGCCAATCGCCGAAATGTCGTTGAACGAAAAAAGCGCCGTGAACGACTCTCCACAGGCCAGGAGCTTTTGCGTGACCTCATAACCCAACAGCGGGGAAGACGACTCTCCCTCTAATTGACCTACGAGCTTTTCGTTTACCTCGATGTCGAATTTGCTGGCGGCCTCGCGTACCGCTTCCCAGCGAATTTCCGTGTCGGAGCTGAAGGCCTGCCCCTTGATGAACGCTATTTTTCGGTGCCCCAGGCTTGCAAGATGCTCCACCGCCATGCATGCCGCGCGCGCATGATTGAGCACGATATTCGTGACTCCCGGCATGTCCCGATGGCCCGAAACCGCCACGCTGGGCACATCCAGCTCTTCTGCGAGCGCCGTATCCACCGCAATCAATCCTTCCACCGCCCGTTGCTGCAGCAGAAGAGGATACTCTTCGATAAGCTCGTTTCGGTGCCGGTGGCTGACGACAAAGTAAAAGTAGCCCTCCTGGAGAAGGTGGTCTTCGATCCCCGACATGACCAGGGCTGCATAACCTTCGCTGATTTCCGGCACAACCACGCCGATGGTAAAACTCCGTTGCTGCCGCAATGACCGCGCAAGGTGATTGGGCCGGTAATTCAGCTCCCGCGCCGCGGCGCGGATCAATTCTTGGGTTCGCTGCGGAATCGATTTTGCCGCGGGAGACCGGTTGATTACGAACGAGACCGCAGCCTGAGAAAGGCCGAGGTGTTCGGCCAGATGCTTCAGACTAACCCCGGTACCGGAGGGTCTCCGAGGAGCGCCGCCGTCATTTGGCTTTGAACGGGTCATAGGTGTTCGGGGTGGTAGTCTCCCATAACCGCCTTAAGAAGAACAAGGTCCGGCTGGCCACCGCGCTGACGCCGTTGCACACGCCGATTTCCTTTGCTTGAGAATCCTAGTAAATCGGTTTACTATGCTGCTTCTGGCTTTTGAGACGTGGGGTACGCCTCCGCAGCCGGAAACCGCAGTTCCGTAATTGCTTAAGAAAAACGATTTTTCTTGGGCGCAATCCTGCGTAACCCAGCGCCGTTCTTGCCCGTATCCAGGCAAGAATCGAGTAATGTCTTGACATTTTCTGTGCCTGGTCGGGCGTCCTACTTCGATGTCCGCGGGCACCATCGGAGTCGTTGAAAACGTGCTCACCCCGCTCCTTCGCCTTGCCGTTCTCATCTGCCTGCTGATCTCCTGCCAGTTTGCTTCTGCGCAAGAAACCGACCCCGCCGCTGCAGCCCGCAGATCGAGTCCTCGTCCCACTCTCAGCGACCCCGCCACCGAACAAAAGATAGAAGCCCTCCTTCACAAAATGACTCTGGAAGAAAAGGTTGGCCAGTTGGTCCAGTATTCCGCCGGGCAACCCACTGGCCCCGGCACGGGCCGCACCGAGTACAATGACATGCTCCAGAAGGGCGAAATCGGCGCGCTCTTCAACATCTCCACTGCCAGGGAAACAAACGCCTTCCAGCATGTCGCGGTAGAAAAATCCCGCCTTCACATACCTATTGTCTTTGGGCTCGACGTAATTCACGGCTTCCGCACGGAGTTTCCCCTGCCTCTGGGATTGGCATCCACATGGGATCCCGGCCTGGTCCAGCAGACCGCCCGCGTGGCCGCTCAGGAATCCTCCGCAACCGGTGTTCGATGGGCATTTTCTCCCATGATTGATATCGCCCGTGACGCTCGTTGGGGAAGGATGGCCGAAGGATTTGGCGAAGACACTTATCTGGATTCAGCGATGGCTCGCGCCTTTGTCCTTGGTTATCAGGGCGATCATCTCAACGCCCCGGACAGTGTCGCTGCCTGCCCCAAGCACTACGTTGGTTATGGCGCAGCCGAAGGCGGACGCGATTATAATTCCACTGAAATTTCCGAGCACACCCTCCGCGAATTTTACCTGCCACCTTTTCACGCCGCAGTTGACGCCGGAGCTGCCACGATCATGACGGCCTTCAATTCCCTGAATGGCATCCCCTCCAGCGCGAATCCTTTCACCATCCGGCAGATCCTCCGCAAGGAATGGGGTTTTCGAGGAGTTGTCGACAGCGATTGGACTTCTGTAGGTGAATTGATTCCTCACGGCATCGCGAACGACTCGGCAACCGCCGCCCGCAGGGCCATTCTCGCTGGCGTCGAAATGGACATGGTCAGCAGCTTTTATCACGACAATCTTGCTAATCTCGTCCGCGCAGGCCAGGTGCCTGCATCGATTGTGGATGATGCTGTGCGCGATGTACTGAGGCTGAAATTCGCCCTTGGTTTATTTGAACATCCCTATGTGGACGAGAGTAAGGAAACCGCCGCGATGCTCCGCCCGCAGAGCGTGGAATTGGCGCGAACGGTTGCCGAGCGCTCTCTTGTGCTGCTCAAGAATTCCTCGCCGGATGGCGGATCAGCGATTCTCCCGCTTTCTGCCGATGCAAAAAACATTGCCCTCATCGGGCCACTCGCCGATGACGCCTCCGTGATGCTCGGTTCTTGGGGGGCGCAAGGCCGTCCGGAAGATGTGATCACCTTGCGTGCCGCGCTTCTCCAAAAATTGGGAGCGGATCATGTGCGCTATGCGAAAGGCAGTGAGATTGTCGGAGGGTCGCATGATCAACTCGCCGCCGCTGTTGATGCCGCGAAAAACTCCGACGTCGCCATTCTCGCCCTGGGCGAAAATGCCTCCGAAATGACCGGTGAAGCTGCCTCCCGCGCAAGCCTTGGCTTGCCGGGTCGTCAGCAAGAGCTTCTCGAAGCGATTGTGGCCACCGGAAAACCGGTCGTCCTCGTGCTCTTCAGCGGACGGCCGCTGACTCTTCCTTGGGCGTTTGAACATGTCTCCAGTGTTCTCGCCGCTTGGTTTCCGGGATTGCAAGCCGGCCCCGCTCTCGTCCGCACGCTCTTTGGCGAATCCAACCCTATCGGCCGGTTGCCGCTGACCTGGCCACGATCCGTCGGCCAGGAACCTCTCTACTACAACGCACTCAACACCGGACGTCCTGCGACCGGCGTAGATCTCACGCAGCCGCCGCACGATGTTCCTACGAAGTTTGTCTCGCGCTATATTGATGAGCAGAATAGTCCGCAGTTTCCCTTTGGCTACGGACTCACTTACACGAGTTTCCGCTTTGGAGCCACGCAAGCCAGCGCAACCCAATTGAGTGCTGCAACCCTGAATAGCAGCCTTTCGGCCCCGAAGGACTCGGCGAACAACTCATTAACGGTCAGCGCGGACATCACCAACACAGGCACGCGCGCCGGCGAGGAAACGGCGCAACTCTATGTTCGCCTCGAAGGCACCAGCACCGCCCAGCCCGTTCGCGCCCTTAAGGGCTTTCAGCACGTGAAGCTGGCCGCCGGTGAAACGCAGCGCGTTACATTTCATTTGGGAGCCGATGCGTTCGCGATCTGGGACGATCAAAACAAATATGTCGTCGAGCCTGCGCGCTTGACGATATGGATCAGTCCGGATTCCGCGCACGGTTCTGAAACAATCCTCGAGATTAAAAAATAGCGGCAGGTGGCAAAATGGTAAGGAAACACTCGTTGGACCGAAGAGAAATCATCCGCCTGGGTGGCCTCGGTCTTCTCTCTTCTTCTTTAACACCACTTCTGGCTCGCGCGGCCAATCCACAGAAATCATTCGTTGAGCCGACAGGCGCCCCTTATCAAGGAACAGACGAAAAGCTGCTGGATGAAATTCAGCGCACCAGCTTTGATTTTTTCTGGTTTGAAGCAAGTCCTGAAACCGGTCAAGTGAAAGACCGCGCTCTCGCGAATGGCAACGACACCCGCGCGATGTCCAGTATTGCCGCCACGGGCTTTGGGCTGACGGCTCTTTGCATCGGCGACCGCCGCGGCTTCGGCAAGTCCGCGGAAATTCTCGAGCGTGTGCGAAACACGCTTCGCTTCCTCGCGAACGAACTGCACCACGAACACGGTTTCTTCTACCACTTCATCCACATGGAAACCGGCGCGCGCTGGGAAACCACCGAGCTCTCCTCCATCGATACGTCGCTTCTTCTCTGCGGCGTGCTCACGGCTCGCCAATATTTTGCCGACCAGGAAATCAAGGACCTCGCCACGAAAATTTACGAACGCGTGGACTGGCCTTGGATGCTCAACGGCGGTACTACGCTCTCCATGGGCTGGCATCCCGAATCAGGGTTCCTCGATGCGCGCTGGGAACACTACTGCGAGCTGATGATGATTTATCTGCTGGGAATCGGCTCTCCCACGCATCCGCTTTCGCCCGAAACCTGGAAAGCCTGGACTCGCCCGGTCATCAAGTATCAGGGCCTCGAATATATTTCCGGCAATGATCCCATTTTCACTCATCAGTATTCGCAAGCCTGGTTTGATTTCCGCAAAAAACGCGACGCGTATACCAACTATTATGAAAATTCCATCAAAGCCACCAAAGCCCACAAACTCTTTTGCCTCTCGCTACACGAGCGGTTCCCGGATTACTCCGAAAACCTGTGGGGCATCAGCGCCTCCGACTATGCGCAAGGCTACACCGCCTGGGGCGGCCCGCCGCCGCAAGGCCCCATTGACGGCAGCATCGTTCCTTGCGCGACGGGCGGCTCACTGCCATTTCTTTACGAGGATTGCATTCGCGTCCTTCGCAATATCCGTGGCCGTTACCGGGAAAAGGTCTGGGCCAGATACGGCTTTCTCGATGCATTCAATCCTCTAACTGGCTGGTACGACCAGGACGCCCTCGGCATCGACCTCGGCATAACCATGGTGATGGCAGAAAATCACCGCACCGGCATGGTCTGGGAAGTCTTCATGAAGAATCCCGAAGCCCAAACCGCCATGCAAAAGGCCGGCTTCCACGCGGCCTAGCGCATGGCTTCCGTCACGAAAACGGCCCTTTCCATGCCAAACAGAATCGCGCGGCGTCGCTTTCTCACCGATCTCGGCAAGTCCGCCATCTTCGCCCCGGCCATCGCTTCCGTGCTATTTCAGAACGCCTGCGGCGGCGGTTCCTCCACCGTCACGCTGCCCCCGCCCGGCAATGGTTATACCGGCACGGACGATCAGCTCCTCGATGATCTAGAACAAGCCGCGTTTCTCTATTACTGGGAACAATCCGATCCAAATTCCGGCCAAGTGAAAGATCGCGCCCTCGCCGCGGGCAATGACACCAGCACGCTGTCAAGCATCGCGGCGACAGGATTCGGCCTGACCGCGCTCTGCATCGGTGACCAGCGCGCCTATCAGCCGCACACCGCGATTGTCACAAAGGTCCAGAACACCCTGAGTTTTCTGGCCAACACCATGCAACCGGTGGGCATGAACGGTTTCTTCTATCACTTCGTGGACATGACCACCGGCGCCAGGGCCCCGGGTTCTGAAGTCTCTTCCATCGATACCGCCATTCTTCTCTGCGGCGTTCTCACCTGCGGACAATATTTCTCCGACCCCACAATTCAAAATCTCGCCTCTCAAATCTACAGCAACGTAAATTTCAACTGGATGCTGAACGGCGGCACGCTTCTTTCGATGGGCTGGACTCCGGAAAGTGGTTTCCTCGCTGGAACCTGGGATCACTACTGCGAGCTGATGATGCTCTATCTTCTCGCAATGGCCGCTCCCAACCCAGCCTTTGCAATTCCCCCCTCAAGCTGGTCGGCCTGGTCGCGCCCAGTGATTAATTATCAAGGCCTTTCCTACATCTCCGGCTCGGACCCGCTCTTCGTCCATCAGTATTCCCATGCCTGGTTTGATTTCCGCAACAAGAAAGACGCCTACGCAAACTATTTTCAGAATTCCATCACCGCAACAGAAGCGCATCGTCTCTTCTGTATTTCCCTCACCGGGCAATTCTCCGACTATAGCGCAAACCTCTGGGGGATCACTTCATCCGATTCCGTGAACGGCTATGTAGCTTGGGGAGGTCCGTCCGCGCAAGGGGAGATTATTGGCCCGGTTGACGGCAGTGTCGTCCCCTGCGCTACGGCAGGCTCGCTTCCCTTCGACTACACCGACACGATCCAGGTCCTTCGATGGATTCGCGGCTATTACCCCAAAGCCTGGCAGCGCTACGGCTACGTGGACGCCTTCAATCCGCTCACGGGCTGGTATGACGTGGATGTTCTCGGAATAGATCTTGGCATCTCGATGCTCATGGCCGAAAACTACCGTACTGGTTTTGTCTGGAATACCTTCATGACCAATTCCCAAGCGATAGCAGCCATGCAATTGGCAGGATTTCAAGCGACGTAGAGCGAAGGCAGCGAGCATCGGCGCAGCAATATTTTGTCGCTACGAGAATTCACTTAATCCCGGCGCCCTCCACAATCGTTATGTAACGATCCACCGGCAGTTCCGTGAAAACCTCGGTGCGCCCGCTAGGCTGCGGCCATCGAATCTCCAATCGATCTATCTTGATTCGATCTCCAATCCCGAGCACCTCTCGAGGATCATGCGCCGAGAGATAACTCCCTCCGCCCGTTTTCAGCCTGCTGCGCTTCAGGTCGTCCGCCTGCCAGGCAATGCGCGCGCCAATCGCATCGGGATTTGCCCGCTTCCCCATCAGCCGCACGCCAAGCCAATGATTTCCCTGCGCCGCATTATTTTTGAGCAGCACCGGCGCCCCATTGTTCACGCTCACCAGCGCGTCAACCGCCCCATCATTGTTGAAATCTCCGATTGCCAAGCCGCGAGCCGCAAAATTCTCCGCGAAAACAGGCCCGGCAGACGCGCTCACGTTCTGAAACGCCTTTCCGCTATTGTGAAACAGCAGCAACGGCTCGCGGTAAGCCACATTGTTCGTGTGCTCCTCGACGCGGTCGTCGGGATGCCCGTTGGCAATGAACAGATCCACGTCCCCATCGTTGTCGTAATCAAAAAACTTTACTCCCCACCCGCTCATCAAGCGCGTCATCCCGCCAATCCCCATCGTTCCGGCAACATCGTCAAACGTCTCATCGCGATGATTGCGGTAAAGCGAATACATTTCCTGATCCACGTTGGTCACGAACAAATCCTGCGATCCGTCCTGGTCGTAGTCCGCCGAATCCACGCCCATCCCTGAACGCGCCCGCCCATCCTGGCTGTAGGCAACTCCCGCCTCCAGCCCAATCTCTTGAAATTTTCCATGTCCGCGATTCGCAAACAGAAAATTGGCAACCGTGTCGTTCGCCACCAGCAAATCCATCCATCCGTCATTATTAATATCCGTGGCCACCACTCCCCACGCTTTTCCAAGCGCCTTGCCAATCCCCGATTCCATACTCACGTCAGTAAATGTCCCGTCCCCGTTGTTATGAAACAGCCAGCTCCGCGCAGGTGGATACACGCGTGGAATGCAGTAATACCGCTCCCCGGTCTTTTCATTCCCGCAAAATTTATTCTTGGATTTATCGAACTCCACGAACCGGCATACAAACAAATCCAGCCGCCCGTCATTATCGTAGTCAAACCACACCGCGCTGGAGGCCCACCCCGGCGCAGCAACGCGCGCGCGTTCGGTTACGTCACTGAAGGTTCCGTTGCCGTTGTTGTGATAAAGAATGCTCCGCCCGTACTGCGTCACATACAAGTCCGGCCAGCCATCTCCGTCGTAGTCGCCGACAGCCACGCCCATCCCATAGCCGCCGCCTCCAACGCCGGCCTTCTCCGTTACGTCGGTAAACGTGCCGTCCCGATTGTTGTGGTAAAGCGCGTTTCGAAGCGCTGGCTGCGGATCAAAAAAATCGCACTTCCCGCTGTTCACCAGATAAATGTCCATCCACCCGTCGTTGTCGTAATCCAGAAAAGCGCAACCAGCTCCAGTCGTCTCCGGCAAGTAATATTCCGGCGAACGCCCGTTGGAATGTTTCCACGTAATTCCGCTCGCGGACTCCGGTACTCTCTCAAACAGAGCTTTACCCGATGCGCGCACATTTCCAACTTGTCCCGCTTGCGGCAGGGGGCTCCATGGGAATGCGTGAAATTCCAAACTTCCGGCTAAACTAACTCCAATCGCCTTCAGAAATTCTCTTCTCTTGGATCTAGTCATGGAACTATTCTCGTAATCAGTCTTCGTCACGGGATTGCCGTGTTTCAGGCAGACGAATTGGCTTTGTTTCGACGCTTCTCTAGGCTTTAGTTCGGAGCCTTGCTTTCCGGATCGGTTCCGATTTTCCCGCGCACCAAGCCGGAAGGCGGTTCCCCGTATACGTCGCTCGAGGACTGTTGCGGATTCAGCGCGCTAAGCCGCTTGAAAGTCTCGCGCGCCCGTGAAGCCTCCTGCTTTCGTCCGGCGCGCGCGTAAGCATTTCCCAGCGCGAAATAGATTTCCGCCAAGTTGGGATGCGCCAGCCGGGCAATCTGCAATTCTGAAATCGCGCCCACATAGTTCTCTGTGTCCAGATACAGCAAGCCGAGCAGATAATGACCAAATGGTCTTCGCGGGTCGAGTTTCACCGCCTCTTGGGCGTACTGTACGCCGTCCGCCGAATTCGTCCGATATCGTACGGCCGCAATTTCAAGAAGCGAATTCACATTTTGAGGGTCACGCTTCAATTCGAGCAGGAATTCCTCGACCGCTTCGTCGCTCTCGTGCGTCTCCAGGAGAACTCTGCCGAAAGCAAAATGCAGATTGGGGTAGTCTGGGAACTGTTCCGAGAGATTCCTGTAAATTTGTTTGGCGTGATCGAAATCCTTTGTAGCCAGCAGCCTCTCCGCTTCTCCAGCCTGTGACACGACCTGAGCGCCTGCTGTGCCTTCTTTTGGTGAGTCCTGTGGCCGTATGAGAAGTGCCGTCTGGCCCAGCGCATTGACCAGTTCGGTGGTCCGGACCCCGTCCTTAGCCAATTGCCAGAACGATTCCTTCGCCGAGGTGAATTCTCCGGTTCTCAATTGGAGCACTCCCAGGTGGTACACCGACACCCGGCGCAACTGCTCGTTTTTCAAGACACCGAGTCGTTCCGCTTCCAAAAGGTTCTTGAGCGCGCTTTCGTCCCTGCCTAATTCGAACTGACACAATCCCAGCATGGAATGCGCGGTCCCATCCTTTGCATCCAAAGCAATGACCTTTTCAAAATCTCCGGCAGCTTTCGCATAATTGTCCCGGTCATACTCTATCGTGCCCAACGACCACCATCCCTCTGTCCATGCGGGCCGAAGCGCGAGCGCCTTCCGATAGAGCGAAGCAGCGTCATCCAGACGGTTCTGCTTGCTTGCTTGCTCCGCCTGCTCCGCCAGAACCTTGAAATCACCCGCCGCGGACGGGCGGACCTGGGCTCCGACCGCAGTCGATGCAATGGCAAGCCGGAGCGCCACTGCCACCAGCAAAAAGAGGTGCCGAGGTTCAAAGACATGACCGCGGAGAACAGCGTGGCGATTGCGTGCAGGAAAAATGATAAAACCTCTTCGAATTATGGCGAGAAAACGACGGAGCCGTCAACTCCGGCTCTACTACCGGAAGTTGACGGCTTCGTGGGGTGTAAAACTTCATGTCAGCTCGACGGCCCGCTGGGCCGTCCGCCGGTTAGAAGCTGAATCTGGCCTGCATCTCGATGGTGCGGGCACCCAGCGCGTTTTGCGCCTCGCCAAAATGCGCGTTCAGGATGTCAACCTGAGGGTTGTATAGGTTGAGTTTGTTGAACAGGTTATAGAAGTTGGCCCGAAACTCGATCTTGGCGCCTTCTCCCAGAATCCTCATCCGCGGCAATCCAAAGGACTTGCTAAGCGACGCGTCGATATCGAAGTAGCCGGGACCCGTGAAAGAATTGCGTGAGATTCCCGGAAAGGTTGGCAGTGGTCCAAAGCCTTGCTGACCCGCTGGACATTGCGCAACCGGCGGATTCGGAAACAGGCAAGTGAACAGCGTTCCCGGAGCTACTGTCGGCGGCGTGAACAAGGAGGCTGCGTTCACGGTTGCCGAACTCCGGAAGTTAGAACTATATCCTCCGTTATACTTCGCCGGAAGAAGGTTGCCGGATCCCGCGTCATTGGATGAACCGCCTGCGAATTGCCCGAAGTTAAAGACCGGATCATAACCGTTGGTGATCTCGTTGTTGTTGTACTCGGGCGTCCAGGGGAAGCCGCTGTGAGCATTCAAAATCCCTGAGATGCTCCACCCGCCTGCCACTTTTTCCACCCAGTTGTTGCTGCCTTTGAAGATTGTAGGTGCATACACACCATATACTTTAAAGGCATTTCGCACATCGTAGTCTGAGGTCGCAAAGCCCGTCGCCAGGTCCCACTGATAGAAGCCACCCGCGTAGGCGCTCGATCCAGAGTCCACGCTGTGGCTAAAGCGATACTGCGTATCTATCTGGAAGGACTTGTTGAATTCGTGCTTCAATTCCACAAGTAAGGCGTTGAAGCGCGCATCGCCATCATCCGCATAGAGGATGACGCCAGAGACAGCCGGGTTGAGCGGCCTGTCCAGCGCGGACCCCACGTTGTAGTCGTTGTAATGCTCAGTAAGGTGGCGCGTTGTGCTTCCCTGATATCCAACCGAAGCCACCCACTGATGGCCGAGATCATATTCGCCGCCAAATGTGTAGTGGTATGTGTAGGTTGTCGGCCAGTTGGCAGGGTATGCCGTTAGGTCTACTCGGCCTGTCGTTGGAAGATTGTTGGCTCCGAAGGTGACAATGCCGGCCGGATTTGACGCATACCCGTTAGGATCATGCACATTCGTCGGGAAGCTATCGATATAGAGAATCTGGCTCCCGGAAAGAGTCGGCGTGTTGTCCACAAACGGCGGATTGAACCGCCCGTCCAGTGAGTTTGACTGGGCCAGACCGTCATAGGCCATGCCGAAGCCGCCGCGAAATACCAACCGGCCTCCGAAGTCGTGCGCCAGAAGCTTCTTTGGGCTCCACGCAAACCCCAGCTGCGGGCCGAAATTTCCTTTCTGGGCGTTGAAAAGATTGCCGCCAGTGCGGACACTTATGTCCGAGAAAACGTCCGCCCCCGAGCCGAAATCCACGCTCGCCAGGTGTCCATTCTTCTCCGAAATCGGCCCGAAATACTCCCAGCGCAGGCCCGCGGTTACAGTCAGATTGGATCGCACTTTATAGTTGTCTTGGAAGAAAAGACCTATGATGTTGTCCCGGAGGTCTTTACGCAAAGCAGAGGGCACGCCGGTCTGGGGATTTAGCTGCGCGTTCTCCTGTACGGGAGCATCGTTCAGAAAGTCCCAGATGTTGTTGAAACTGTAGCTGGGGCGGTCCGCCCAGAAAGGAGCGTCAACGGAAAGCAAGCGGGTAAACTCGCCCCCCATCTTCATAGTGTGTGCGCCATGCACCTTGGTGAGTACATCCTTCCCGGCGTAGGTCCACTGGTCGAATCCGTTGAACGATCCGATTCCGTACCCTTCGACGTTGATGCTGCCGGTGCCGTTAAAGCTGATTTGCGGCAATCCCCAAGGCGCGTTCGGGTTGCTGTCAAGATCCTTTTCCAGCCACCCGGCGGCGTTGACGCGCGCCTCGTTGACCAGCGTCGAGCCGAATGTATGGTCCCAGATAACCGTAGCTGCTCGGTTGATGTAGGTCGTGTTGAAAGCGTTCATCTCTCGGTCGCCATTGCCGTTAATGCTCGAACTCGCGTTCGGCACATAGTAAATGCTGAAGGCAACCAGGTCCTTGCTCGTCGCATTGAAGTCCACACGCCCGTTGTATTGCACGTGGCTGCTGCTGCTGGGGTTCAGAACGCCCGTATAGTAGGCAATGTCCGCCGTGTTCCCGAGGTTTTCCGGGCCTCCAGATCCGTCACCGCCCGTGCCCGGATTAAGATTGTTAACGTAACCCGCATCGCGCGTGCCGAGCGGAGCCGTCAAAGGCGTGCCCAGATTTAATCCCTGGCCAGGTATGAAGTTGCAGTTCACTCCTTGTGTCAGGCCGACAAAGGCGCAATTCTCATCCGTCTGTGTGCCCCCATCGGGTGCCACCCCAGGATAGCTTAGAAACTTTGCGGCGTTCGATCCTGAAGGCGCCAGCGCACGGAACGCGGCGGTGTCATACCAGCCGCTGGTCGTATTGCTGGCTGCGTTGTCGTCCAGTCTCTCGTAAGCGAAGAAGACGAACAGCTTGTTGCGCAGAATTGGTCCGCCTGCTGAACCGCCCAGGTCGTTAAAGCGGTTCCCATCGCGCACGTTGCCGTTGTTATAGCCATTGTATTTCGTATACGCGTCCAACCCAGGCCGATGAGCTTTGAAGAAAAAGCTCCCGTGGTAATCGTTCGTGCCGTTTTGGGAGATGATCTGAACCTGCGCGCCTCGGTAACGCCCGTTTTCGGCGTCGTAGTTGTCGGTGAGGATTTTGACTTCCTTAATCGAGTCCTCGTTCGGCGTGATGACGGACGCGCCACCCCAGGTCACGCTTGTAACCCCCACTCCGTCGATCTGATAATTGTTGTCGCCCGGCCGATCGCCCCCCGCGCTAATCGCGCCGCCGTTCTCAATCTTGAAGATACCGTCCGTCGCGCCAGAGCCGCCCTGCGATTGGTTCGGCAGGCCGGTCGTTCCGCCCCCGGCATTTTGTGCGCCATCACCGAATGCACCGGGCGCAAGCTGGAGAAGCTGGAAGGGATCTCGGCCAAACGAGGGCAGCTTCTGGATTTGCTCAGCCGTTACGGTTCCTTGGAGGTTTGAAGTCTCCGTGTCAATTAACGGTGTTGAATTGCCATTGACGGTTACCGTTTCTGAAATTTGCCCGATCTCGAGTTGAATGTTAACCGCGTTTGCCTGCTCCGCGATGACTCCGACGTTGTCGAGAACCTTTTTCTTGAAGCCCGCTTTTTCGACCGAGATTGAATACGGGCTCGGGGAAAGACTGTTGAAGTTATAAATTCCGGTTTCGTTCGTGGTCGCCGTCTGGACCTGGCCCGTCTCATGATTCGTCAGGGTAACCGTTGCTCCCACCACTGCGCTTCCTTGCGGATCGGTCACGACTCCCTGGATCGAAGCCCGGTACTGCCCATGCGCCGAGCAAACGAGCACGCTCACGCAAGCCAACATCCCCACTGCACGCAGGGATAACTTAAGCAGATTCATGGTAATTCCTCCCCCTCAACCTTGCCGAAAGCGGTGCACCCCAAGCTAAATCGGTTAACTAACAGTTTTCGAGAGTATAATCATGCTCTTTTTGAATGTCAACGATTCTTAATCCTAATGCTTGACTTCGGAACGTATGTTTCAACAGCCCCCCGTCCTATCGCCGATCGCCTCCTTTTTGGTAGCTCGGGACTTCCTTGTTGGGCGGGACGGAAAGAGCCGAAAGAAACGCTGATTCAAAGCTAACCGGGAGCGGCCCATGAAAACGGAAAGTCCTCGCACAACAAAATCCGGTGCTCGATTGGAATTGTGGCCTAAACTGTTCTTCGCTTCCTCGGCCCCTCTTGCTGTTGCGAGCCTCGCCCTTCTCCTCGCAATCCCGCTTCACGCCGACACGAATTACTACCGGCACATCTTTTTTGACAACAGCATCAATACGGATTCTTATTTCTATAGTTCGGGGCATGTCTCGCCCCCAAGCTCGCTCAAACTGGAAAACGGCCGCCTGCCCGTGGAAGCCGGCATCTTTTTCACGCCTCCCAACGCGCTGCGCCTCGAATGGCTCTCCGGCCCGAATGGCGGCTGGGAGGCGACGATCCGCGTCATGGATTTCAGGAATCGCCTTCCAGCGTTTCTTGGCGACACCCTCCTTTTGTGGCTCTATTCGCCGCAAGCGATTTCCGCCGCCCATCTGCCTCTCCTTCGGCTTTCCGATGACCTCGAGGATTTTTCCGCTCCACTGCCGCTCGGAAAATTCGCCGCCGGCGTTCCCGCCAAAAGATGGACACAAGTGAAAATTCCGCTGAGCCAGTTTGTCACCGCTTCCATTCACCCGCTCGATGCGCACCGTCTGAAGAGCGTCACTTTGAGCCAGGGTTCTTCCGACGCGGCGCCGCACGTTCTCATCCTCGACGAAATCAAGATTGATTTCGCCGCCGACACTAATCAGACGGCAAAAACGGCCGCGCCTGCCGCACCGCAAAACGTAATCGCCAAGGGATTTGAGCGCCACATTGATATTTCGTGGGACCGCGTTTCGAGCAAGAATCTCGAACGCTACATCGTCTACCGTTCCTTCGACGGCAAGAATTTCAAGCCAATCGGAATTCAGGAGCCGGGAATCGCGCGCTACGCGGACTACCTCGGCAAGCCCGGCCAAAAAGCATTCTACAAAGTGGCTGCGTCGAGCCATTCCTACCGCGAATCCCCGCTGTCCGTGGCCGCAAGCGCGTCCACGCGCGAACTCCCCGACGACGAGTTGCTCACCATGGTGCAGGAAGCCTGCTTCCGCTACTACTGGGAAGGCGGGCATCCCGACGCCGGAATGTCTCTGGAAAACATTCCCGGAGATGACCGCATCGTCGCCACGGGCGCAAGTGGCTTCGGCATCATGGCCCTCGTCACCGGCGTTGACCGCCACTTCATCACGCGCGAACAGGGATTGCAGCGTCTCGCAAAAATTGTAGCCTTTCTCGAAAAAGCCCCGCGCTATCACGGCGTGTGGTCGCACTTCATGAACGGCTCCACCGCCCAGACCATTCCCCTTTTCGGTATGTACGACGACGGCGGCGACCTGGTCGAAACGGCATTTCTCATCGAAGGACTGCTTGCCGCGCGGCAATATTTCCGAGGCTCCACCGATGCGGAGCAAAAACTTTACACGCGCATCACCCATCTTTGGGAAGCCGTGGAATGGGATTGGTATCGTCGTGAGCCAGACATGGATGCTCTCTTTTGGCACTGGTCCGCAAACTGGGCCGCGCACATCAATCATCGCCTGACAGGCTGGAATGAAGTGATGATCGTCTACCTGCTCGCCATCGCGTCGCCAACGCACGCCGTTCCCGCGGACCTTTATTATTCCGGTTGGGCCGGCCAGTCGGAAGCCGCCATAAAATACCGCAGCGGCTGGGGAGGAACCACCGATGGCGATCACTACGCGAATGGCCACACCTATTACGGCATCAAGCTGGATGTCGGTGTCGGCAGCGGTGGCCCCCTCTTCTTTACCCATTACTCCTTCATGGGATTCGACCCGCACGCGCTGACCGATCGCTACACGAATTATTTCGAGAACAACCGCAACATCGCGCGCATTAATCTTGCCTACGCCGCGGAAAACCCCGGTCACCATAAGGGATATGGCCCGGATGCCTGGGGTTTGACGGCAAGCGACGGACCCAGGGGCTACGCCCCCCAGGCGCCCGACCTTAGAGATGACGTTGGCAACATCACCCCCACAGGGGCGCTCGCCTCCTTTCCTTACACTCCCGAAGCCTCCATGGCGGCGCTAAAACACTATTATCGCGACCTTGGCGACCGCGTTTGGGGCGTTTACGGGCCGCGCGATGCCTTCAATCCCGACCACGATTGGTATTCACCCATCTATATGGGACTGAATCAGGCGCCCATCACTGTCATGATCGAGAACTACCGCACCGGGCTGCTCTGGAAGCTGTTCATGGCCAACCCGGAAATGCAGCCGATGCTCGATCGCATTGCAGCCGCGAACGCTGCGCACCCGTAGTGGTTGTATTTTCAAAACGGTCGGGACGAGACCAGAGGTGGGTGGTTGTCCTTCTTTCCATGCAACAGCAACTTTTACCGAGACACCGTGTTTCTGGGTTCAAGCTTTGGTGTGCACGCGCAAGCGCATTTGTAAGTAAATTGTAATGCCACATTTTGCAGCAATACCTGACTTTCACTCTTGCCCTCCGCAAAACGAAGGCGTAGCGTTTCTGCATCGTTTTGCTGGTACCGGTTGCGTGACTGGTTGTGTTCTCGTCCTTTGAAGATTCCGGTTTGCGGCTGCCGGGCCACATGTCAGGAGGCCATTCATGCGGCGCTTTTCCACTTACCTTATTTTCTCACTATTATTTCTAGGAGTGCAGACGAGTACGCGGGCACAGGATATTCTTGTCCCCGCGGGCACACTCCTGCACTGTACGCTCGACGAACCGAATTTTTCATCCGCTACTGCCGATGTGGGAGACCCCGTGCTCTGCCACTTGAACAGCCTCCGCGAATTCGGTGTTGAGGTCTTTCCGCGCGGAAGCTATCTGGGGGGACATCTCGAAGCGGACAAAGAGCCGGGCCATTTCGTCGGGAAGGGTTACCTTAAGATTGAGTTCGACCGCATTGGGTTTCCCAGCAGCGATATTCCTGTTCCCAGCAAGGTGATTGCGGCAAAGGGCTACAAAGTGGATCGCCACGGCGACATCGTCGGCAAAGGCCATGCGACCCGCGACGTCGTGGAGTGGATGATTCCGCCCCTATGGCCTTGGAAGATCATTACGCTGCCTGCGCGTGGGCCGCGTCCGACTCTGAAAGGCGAAGAGCAGATTACATTGCGCTTGATGGACGATATTCTGGTGCCACGCGCGAGCTCGGTAAGCTTTGGCAATAGGCCAGTGTCGTCTTATGATCGGCCGCCGGCTTCTTATCGGCAGCAGTCGTTTCAACACCAGCAGCAGCTGAACAAACCGCCAGCCGCCAGCCCGCAACAAACAACTTCCAATTCGCTAACTTCTAACTCGCCAGCGAACGGCGCTAACGCTCCAGCGGTTGAAAATGTCTCGCAGACCACGCCGGCGACGGAGAACCAGGCGGGCGCCTCAACAGCTACGACTTCCCCTGCGGTTCGTACAAAGCTAATCGCCCTCAAGTCCGACCAGGTCTATGAAGTCACGCAATACCGCGTCGATAGCGGCACCTTGAATTACGTGCTAACGACGGGCGAGAAAGGCTCGGTCAGCGTCACAGACGTGGATTGGCGCAGGACTTCCCAGTTGAACGCGGAACCGGCTCCTGCAGCAGGCTCCACGACTTCCACTGCGGCTTTGAACTAAGCCGTTTATGAGTCTTTGGAAGAAGTTTGAAACATCTTGCGGGGCGGCTAACCCTTCCCGCTGACCTCCTCAGTCGTCGCTACCATGTCTCGCTTCTAGGGAAGATAGACGTGTGTGGTGTGACGGCACGTCAAAGGACTTAATTCTCAAGCATTTGCAGGGGCACGATACACCGTGCCCCTGCAACCTCGTTTCCGCGTAACAGCTGTATGACTCTTTTTCCTTCTTCTTAGGTTTAGTGACTTCTTCTTCGGATAGACTCGACTGGCTGAAAATGGGTGACGGGCTTAAAGACCCGGCATCGCGCGAGGGAATGTGCCCGAACCGAAGGTCGAGTACGCGAAACGGATGGAAAAGTATTTGGGCGTGATTGCCGCGCAGGAGCGGAGGCATGTGCTCGCGGGAAATCTGAAATTGGTGGTCGTTGCGGCCGGGCTGGCGGTGATCTGGGGAGTTTTCGCTAAACATGTCTTTACGGCTTATTGGCTAGCCGCGCCCGTGCTGCTTTATCTGGGGATGAGTTTTTGGCATGGACGTGTTTTGCGGGCCAAAGGACGAGCAGAGACTGCGGCGGGATTTTATCGCAAAGGGATAGCTCGGATTGAGGATCGCTGGGCCGGCACGGGGCAAATCGGCGAGAGGTTTCGCGACGCAAATCATGTTTATGCGGAGGACTTGGATCTATTCGGGCGCGGGTGTTTGTTTGAACTGCTTTCCACAGCACGATTGCCGATGGGGGAAAACCGCCTGGCGCAGTGGCTGCGCGACGGGTCGGCATTGGACGAGATTCTGGCGCGCCAGAAATTAATCGAGGAGCTGCGTGAAAAATTGGATTTGCGTGAGGATTTGGCAATGGCCGGAGAAGAATTGCGTGCGCGCCTGAATCCGGAATCCCTGTTGGGCTGGGCGGAGGGGCGACCGGTTTTGCCCGGCGGCGTGTGGCGCGCGCTGGCGGCGGTTTTAGCGATTGGCGCGGCCGCCGGCGGGTTCTACTGGGTTGAGACAGGCGTGATCTGGGCGTTCCTCGGAGTTCTGGCAGTTGAGTCCCTCCTGCTGGCGTGGCTGTGGCGCAGGGCGCATGAGTTGATCGAAGCCGTGGATTGCAACGCGGAAGGCGTGCTGCTTTTTTCGCAAGTTCTGGACCGGCTCGAACACGAAGCGTTTACTTCGCAGCGACTGCAGGAATTCGCTGCGGAATTGAAAAATGGCGATGAGTCCGCTTCGGCGGCCATCCGAAAATTTGCGCGAATTGTGAATTGGATTGACGGAGCGGACAGCTTGCTGGGACGCATGTCCGAACTGCCATTTCTTTATAGCGTGCAGGTTGGGATGGCTGCCGAGGCCTGGCGCAGGCAATGCGGCAGAAAGATGCGCCGGTGGCTGGAATTGACGGGTGAGATGGAGGCGCTGCTCTCTCTTGCTTGCTATTCGTACGAGCATCCAGCGGATCCGTTTCCGGAATTTGTTGCCCCAGAGTCAGGGTTAGGATTTTTTGATGGACAAGATCTCGGACATCCCCTGATCGCAGCCGAGAAGTCCGTCCGCAACAGCGTGCGGTTGGATGCACAGACTCGCGTGCTTTTGGTGAGTGGGTCGAACATGTCAGGAAAGAGCACGCTGCTGCGCGTGGTGGGAATCAACACGGTTTTGGCGATGGCCGGAGCGCCAATCCGCGGTGCGCGATTGCGTTTGACGCCGCTGCGAATTGGCACGCGGTTGCGAAGCACGGATTCGTTGCAGGAGGGCCGGTCGAGTTTCTACACCGAGATTCTGCATATCCGGAAGGTGTTTGAAGCAGCGAGCGGAACGGTGCCGATGGTGTTTTTGTTTGACGAATTGCTGGAGGGAACGAATTCCAAAGATCGGCGCATTGGGGCGGAAGGATTGATTCAGGCGCTGTTGAAACGGCGTGCGATTGGAATTGTTACCACGCATGATCTGGCGCTGACGGAAATTGCCGCCGCGGTCGGAAATGTTCTTCGAAATATGCATTTTGAGGATCAAGTGGCCGACGGGCTGATGAAGTTTGATTACCAGTTGCGTCCGGGAGTGGTGGAGAAGAGTAATGCGCTGGAGTTAATGCGTTTGATTGGGCTGGAAACGTGAAAAGCAAAAGCAGATCCCTCGCTTCGCTCGGGATGACACCTGCTTCCGTGTGAACTTAGGTCAGCGGTTTTCTTTAAAGGTTGAAGCTGGAGAATTGCTCTCGTTGGGTTGCGGGATGCGCGCTTCCAAAGACAGATTCGAGCGAATGAGCGATTCAACCTGCTTCCATACCGTGGGATCGCATTCGATCTGGATATGCGGTTTCATGAACAGCCGGTTCCACCAGGGATATTGGCCGCAAGTCATGGGCTTGTCTTTGTAATCCGAACGGAAATTGCCGAGGATGCGTGTGCGGGCGGGATTGGCGGCTCGAATTTCCGGTTGGCCGTGAAGAAAACCATCGAGCTGATAAAAATTAACGGCCTGGGATACGTTGGCGGGGATGAGCGCGTCGTTTTCTCCCTTTTTCTGGACGCTATCCACTTGAATCGTGAGGACTACGGGGACGCCATCTTTTTCGAGCTTGCGGGCGAGCTCGACGGTTTCTGAAGCGCCCCAGCTGTGGCCAAAAATAATGACACGCGCGTTTTGTTTTTCTTCAGGAGACAAGGTGCCGTCGCCGTTGGCGTCGAGAAGGCGGAGGACGGCGTGATGTGCGTCCTCGCCGCGATGATTCTCAAATGTTTGGACAGATAAAGCGGAAGCGTATTCTTCGCGGAGGCGGTCGGCGAGCTGGACTTCCGTGTGGACGCGATCGTCGTGACGAACGTACCCGCCAACAAATCCAATGACAATGACGGGTGGGGTAGACGATGACCCTGCGGGCTCAGGCGCGAGGGGTAGTTTTGAACTGGAGGCGTCCGATACGAGCAGCAGCGAACAAACCAGCAACGAGACTCGGAGCAAAAAATGCATTCGCTGCACCTTGTGCTGGGAAACTACACCAGTACAGATGAAACAGACAATACTAAAGTTCCCCAAAAATTGAGGCGAGAAAATAGTACGGGACGCACGGCGAGATTAGGCCGTGCGCGGCAGTACTCACAGGACTAGCTTGGAATGCGGAATTATGGTGCCGGATTGAATGATGCCACTGCGGCCCCGGAGTTTGCTGTCGGCAAGTTGCCCAGAGCCAACGACGTCGATGTGTTGAGTCGGGCGGATTGCAGCAAGGACCAGTCATTCTTGAAATCGGGCATAATTTCGCGGCTGTGCTTCGGGCTTTTCAGGTAGTGATTGGCGCGGGCCAAAATGACCGCATAGGCCCACTGGGAATCCGTGCCGGACGCAAACAGGCTGCTGGCGCTGAGGCCCACCCTGGAAGTCTTGCCTCCGGGGGAGAGATCGAGCCAGAGAACACCATTGGCGTCCACCGTAGGCATGCCGGCCTGATCGAGGTACTTGAACAGGCGATCGAGAAAATCGCGATTGGGAATGACTTCGCGTGAGATGGCCTCATCGGCAAGAGAGCCGAACGCAATGCGATATTCCTTCCATTCCTTTGAAGTGCCTACGAGTTCGGAGCTTTCCTGATGGATGAGCGCTTCGAGTTCCTGCTCGCGAAGCGTGTCGTTTTGCGATTTTGCGTCGCGGATTTGCTGCCTGATGCTGGAGGCTTCTCCGGTCGGATTGTGCTCCAGCTCCGTCTCGGGATTGAAGCGGGCGGTCAGCGTGTAGGAAGCGGCCATAAAAGGCAGCGCATGATCCGCAAAAAGGAGCATGGGAACGAGAAGTTTCTTGGAGCGGTACAGCTGCTCATCGGCATTGCGGCACACGGTGCTGCGCTTGATGGTTCCGGGCAATTGCGCGAAATGCACAACGCGGAGGTGGGCTTCTGGATGGTTCTCGGCAAAATGGGCAAAGGAACGCGTGATGGCTTTGGGAGTGATCAAGCCAAAATCATTGACATAATCGGCTCTAGCCGAGTGCGGGTAATAGGTATTGATGATGTGGCGGACAAAGGTAGCGCAATTGCGGGTGACGCCGTTGAAATGATTTTCGTTGGGAAGCGAGTTGAATTCGTCGATGAGCGCCTGGTCCTGCTCGATGGTAGTGTCCACGACGAACATGTAGATGCTGCGCTCGAGAGTGGCGCCAACCATTTCACGCCATTCTGAACCGTTGCCCGTGCGGCAGGTGGAACTCTCGCAGTAGCCGGATAGAAATCTCTCGCGGTATCTTTCTTCCAGGACGTGCTTGATTTTCCACGTGGCAAAGAACGGCTGGTTTTGCGGATCCTCGACACCGTAGAGATAAACGGAAAGAGGAACGGCATTCCATTCAAAGGGTTTGTCTTCGCCAAGCGTGGTGTAGTTGCTCATGACCGAGCCTTGCTCGCCGGGACGGCAGAGGCGGAGCTTGACGGGGGTCTCCGGACAAATGCGGGAGAAATAGACGGCGCTATGGCCGGAACCGGAGATTCTGGCGAAACTGGTATCAAGGGATTCGTTGAGGAGCACCCCAACGTCCGCACGGGCCGGAGAGGAAAGCAGGGCGGTAAAAAGGAGTAAGAGAACCATACCCAGGGGCGAGAGCGCTTGGGGGCGGTCCTGCTGTTCAGCAAATGCGATGTCTGGCCGGGTTGGGGTCAGTTCTAGCATCGCAATCGGTCTCCTTAAGGCCGAAGGTTCAAAGTACAAGTTTAACGGTCTGGAACGAATACAGGGGACCGTGTAGGGGCTGGAGTATTAGTCCTTTAGGCAAATAATAACCAGCACTTAGGGACAGGTTCGAATTCCGTAAACCATTGAAAAGGAATGACCTATCGTTAAATTGGATGCCCGAACCCGGCGAAGGGTTGGGTCAGGCCGTTACCCCCCCGAAGGCCGCAGGGGGAATCCCTAAGCAGTCCCGCGCGCATCGCAAAAGTGAAACAAGCCCCACGGGTAAAACACCTCCGGGAGATGAAGGTTGCGAAGGTTCGCGCCTTGGCCCCCCGACCCCGTTTTTTGTAAGTGTTGCATCTAAAAGAGTTAGCACTTCTATAACCCTTTTAGAATGAACACGTATGAGGCGTATGTAAGTGTTGATTTTAAAGGGGTTGTGGCTCTGGGGAATGCGCTAATCTGCGTTCGCTCTGATCCGCACAGTCGCGTCGCTTCAGCTAGGGGTCCCTTCGAGTTTGGCCAGTCACCCAGAGGAAAGATGGGATGGGCGTGCCGCGCGTTGGGGATAAAAAACAAAAGCTGCTTTAAAAAACTAAAACGCCAGCCGGGTGCTGGCGCTACACGGAGAAAACCCAACATTCCCTAACCGTCATAAGTACGATAACGACATCTTTTTGTTAAGAGGGCGACTGGCATGTTTTGAATTGCTGTGCCCTATCCGGATCTGTTGCCGGCGATCACTTCGCGCGGGAAAAGGCGTGCTTTGCTGGGGATAGGGGGTCTGTTAGAATAAGAGGCTCGGAACTGTACTTCTCTGAAGCAAAATCCCGGCTGCACATTACGACAGCCTTAAGCAGGAAGAACTATGGCATTGAAGTGTGAATTCTGCGGCAAAGCGCCGCATTACGGCAACGTGATTAGTCACGCGAACAATACACGACGCAGGCGCTGGAATCCGAATTTGAAGCGCGTCCGCGCGGTGGTAGACGGCACCCGAAAGCATGTACGGGTTTGCACGGCCTGCATTCGTTTGGGCCGCGTGAAGAAAGCGGCCTGAGCACCACACCTTGATTCCCCCGCTTGTGAAAACCACAATGGCCTGGCGACCAAATGGCCTCAGCAAGGGGATGGCACGCGCGGGGATGTTCTTGCCCGTGGCGGCGATGGCCCTTGCCTTGGCATCGGGATGCAAGCAAAAGTCGCAGCCCGCACCGGACGTGTGGGCGATGGTGAACGGGCAGGAAATCAAGCGCGAGGATGTTGACAAGTACTATCGGACGCGCGTGAATCCCGAAGGGCAGGAGCCTTCGCAGGAAGAGGCCCTGTCGCTGAAGCTGAACGTCCTGGATGAACTCATCAGCAACGAGATCATGCTGGAGCGGGCGAAGAAGCTGAACCTGGAGGCGAGCGACGGCGAAGTGGAAGACAAGTTCACCGAGTTGAAGAGTCCCTACACCGAAGACGAATTCCAAAGACAATTGAAGGACCGTGGCGTGACCGTGGATGATTTGAAGAAGGATCTGCGGCGGCAGCTTTCCATTCAGAAGCTGCTGAACCGGGAAGTGGTGGCGAAAATCAGCATCACGGACCAGGACGTCACGGACGCGTACAACGCGAACAAGGCGCAGTTCAATGTGGCGGAGCCGCGGTACCGGATTTCCGAAATTGTGGTGACGCCGCGCAAAGAGCAGCAAATCCGCAACCTGAAGAACGACGACGCAACAAACGAAGTGGAAGCCGAGCGCAAAGTGAAGATGCTCGAAGACAAGTTGAGCAGCGGCGCCGATTTCGCGCAGTTGGCGATGGATTACTCAGAGGACATGAACTCTTCGGCCATGGGCGGCGACCTGGGTTATGTGCCGGAATCGGCACTGAACCAGTCTGATCCGGTTCTCAAGCGGGTCGTTTTGGGGATGAAAGCGGGACAAGTGAGCCCGCCGCTGCCGATTCAGTCGAAGGATGGACCGCGTATCGTGATTTTGAAACTCATTTCACGCGAATCACCGGGGCAGCGCAATATTTCTGACCCGCAAGTACAGCAGACCATTCGCGACGGTTTGCGCAATCACAAGGAACAATTGCTGCGGGCGGCCTATTTGACGATTGCGCGGGACGAAGCGCACGTGACGAATTATCTGGCGCAGCAGGTTATCGAATCCGCCGGCAAATTACCGGATGCGGCAAAGACGGATTTTCCCGCAAAGTCATCCGGCCACTAATCGTTAAAATAACTTTGCGATCCACCGCAGTCCTTCGTTTTTTAATCACACCATGGTGCGGCGAAGCGCTTCGCGATCTATGCCTTCCGGGGTTTCGCCCTTACTAACGTACCTGTAGCCCAAGCCCACCGCGGCTCGCGGCATTCCAAGCAGATTTGCCAGATCAAGATGTCGGTCCACTTCGACGGCGTAGGCGAAGCGAATTTTGAAATAAATGCTGAGCAAGGCCAGAAAGCCGCGCGATTTGCGCAACAAGCGCAAGACATCGCGCGCATGTTGCGGTTTTTGAAAAACGCGAGAGAGAACCTCGGCCGCTTCTTTCTGATCCGGAAATTCGTCGCCGTCCTCGAATGATTCCGGCGAGGAAGCGTAACGCGTGGAGAGGATGCCGTTTTCGTAGAGCGCCAGCCAGAGAACATCATCGTCGGCGTTGCAACTTGCCAGCGTGGTGCAGGAAAGGCGCGTGGAAAGGGTTAGGGCAAGGGATTCGAGAGTACCGAGGTCAAATTCATCGGTTTGCTGATCGTAGACGACCACCCAGCCGGAAGTTTCCGGAGTGACGTAAGCGCGGCGGCCGAGTTCTTCCAGCAGAGCCACCACGTCGGATTGCGGGGCACCCTTCACCGAAATATTCGTATACCAATTTCCCATGGCAGCTCAGGAAACGATGCAGAGGACTTCGCCGGCGTTGACGGGCTGGCCTTCCTTAATGAGCAGGCGCTCAACGGTGCCGTTTTTGGGGGAACGAATTTCGTTCTGCATTTTCATGGCTTCGACGACCAGCAGGCCCTGGCCGGTTTCCACTTTGTCTCCGGCTTGCACGAGGACGCGAACCACCTTACCCGGCATCGGAGCGGTCACCTGCTGGCGGCCCTCGGCTTCGAGAGCGCCGTGCTTTCGGCCACGCCAGGAGCGGGGATCGGCGACTTCGGCGGTGAACTCCGCAAGACCGGTCTGGAGTTTGAGCAGGCCATCGGGCGATTGCACCAAATGGATTTCGTAGGATCGACCTGCAAGCAGCAGAGAGAAAAGGTTGGAATTAATTTCGACGATGTCGGCGTCAACGGACTGACCGTCGAGCGTGATTTTCCAACGGTTCGCATCGCGTTCAAGTTCAACCGTGCGAAGTTTCTTGCCCGCCGGGCCAGTCAGCTGAACTTCGAACTTCATGGCTGGCGGTCCAGTTGTTGGCGGCGGCCTTCCTGTTTCCAACGAGAGAGTTGCGAAGAATCCTGACTGTGCGGTGGCGCGGAAGAATGCGCCGATGCGGCATTGGCCTGCCAAAGCGCGGCGGCTATCGCAGCGGCATCGGCGGCGCCACCGGATTGTGCATCCGCATGCGAGGAGGAAGCGGCGGCGGGCGCTTGGTGCAGCAGCTCATCGAGCCATTTTGTGTGGATTTCCGCGCGAAGAAAATCCGGTTCCGTGAGAAGGCGGCGGAAGAGGCCGGTGTTGGTCTTGATGCCGGAGATGGTGTACTCCTCGAGAGCGCGGCGAAGACGAGCGATGGTTTCCTCGCGGCTGTTGCCCCAGGCGATGAGCTTACTGAGAAGAGGATCGTAGTCCATCGGAACGGTCCAACCTTCGTAGACGCCGTCGTCGAGGCGGATTCCGGGGCCGCTGGGCGCCTGGCGGGAAAGAATTTTTCCAGGCGAGGGAAAAAAATTGTTGTCGGGATCCTCAGCGTAGAGACGAACTTCCATGGCGTGGCCGCGAGGCGTGATGGTTTCCCATGCGAAGGGAAGGCGATGTCCAGCGGCGATGGCGATTTGCAATTTGACGAGGTCGAGGCCGGTGACCTGCTCGGTGACGGGATGTTCGACCTGGAGACGCGTGTTGACCTCGAGGAAATAAAAATGGAGATGGGCGTCGACGAGGAACTCGACCGTGCCGGCGTTGACATAGCCCGCGGCGCGCGCGAGGCGCACGGCGGCATCGCCCATTTTTTTGCGAAGATCCGGCGTGACGATCAGCGAGGGCGCTTCTTCGATGACTTTCTGATGGCGGCGCTGGACGGAGCATTCGCGCTCGCCGAGCGAGACGACTCGGCCATGCGCATCGGCCAGGATTTGAATTTCGATGTGGCGCGGCCTTTCGAGATATTTTTCAACGTAGAGGCGCTCGTCCCCAAAAGCATTTAAGGCTTCGGATGAAGCGTCGCGCCACGCGCCTGTAAATTCGGCGTCGCGCGAGACTACGCGCATGCCTTTCCCGCCGCCGCCGGCGACGGCTTTCAACAGAACGGGATAGCCCATGTTCTGGGCGAGAGCCTGAGCATTATCAGGACTTTCGATGGCATCGTTTGCGCCCGGCACAGTGGGGACATCGGAACGGCGCGCGAGTTGCCGCCCGGCAGTTTTTGAGCCGAGAGCTTCCATAGCCTCGGCGCTCGGGCCGATGAAAGTGATTCCTGCTTCGGCGCAAGCGCGTGGGAGCGCAGGATTTTCGGCGAGAAAACCGTAGCCGGGATGGATGGCGTCGCATGCTGCGCGGCGAGCCACATCCAGGATTTTGTCAATTCGCAGATAGCTATCGCGCGAGGGCGCGGGACCGATGGGATACGCTTCATCCGCGAGACGAACATGGAGAGATTTGCGGTCGACTTCGCTGAAAACCGAGGCGGAACGAATGCCCAGTTCGCGGCACGCACGCAGAATGCGCACGGCAATCTCACCGCGATTGGCAATTAGAATTTTGCGGAACATGGACCTTTTGCGATGCTGGGCGATTTTAGCACGAGGGAGAAAGTGGCCAAACGGCCGCTGCGGCCTGCGTGTCTAATCGTTTGCGGTCCAGGAACGGGGAGAAGCGTGGTGGGGAATGGCGAAGAGACTAGCCACCGAGGGCGATGTGGAGCTCGAATTGTCCCGTTTTGGGAATGCCGCGAGGAAAAATGGTGACGGAGAGGAGGCGCGGAGTATCCAGCAGCACGTTCATGATTTTATGGAGAGCGATGGAATCGATGACGTAGCGGGCGATGATCCCGTTGGGCACCGGCTGGCCATTTGCAGAGGCGGTAAACGGTGCGATTCCGTACTTATTTTTGAGGCTTGCGACGATGCTAACGAGGTCTGAAAGATTTTCCTGTTCGATGCCGCTAAACCTCAGGCGGTCCAGCAAACAATAGTCCAATGAGAATTCACGGACGGTGCTCGTTGTGGCCATGCGATATCCCCCCGAAGCGTAGGTAGCAGGTCTCCGGCTGGGCCGGAAGGAAGCTTCTGTTCGAGAGCAGAATCGGCAGAACCGGGGAACAACTTTAGATTGTCTACTGGGTGCGAATCGGAAAATCGGCAAGATTTGCCCAGATAGCTGCGGAGAGGACTGGGGCGGCTTGGAGGAAGGTTACGCGGGATGCGGGGCCGGGAATTGATGGATACCGGGCCGTTGGTGACGGAGGCGATGTGACTACTGCGCAGATTCCCCGGTCCATCAAGAAGCTTCTGAACGGGATAAGTACGGGCGTTCTGGAAATACCGGCGGTCACGGCAGAAGAGGCGGGGCGAATAGAAGCGATTATAGAGCAATATGCGAATTTGCGGCCTCAATTCGCCGATGCGGTGCTGGTATACCTCGCGCATCGTGAGAGCATCGAAATCATTTTTACGCTGGACCATCGGGATTTTTCGGGTTACAGGAACGCTCGCAACAAGCCGTTTGAGCTGATCCCGGCTTAGGGGCGGAATTCTTTTCATATTCCGCCGCGGCGCGCACGCAGAGAGCTCTTTCCGGGGCAGACGCAACACATCCTTCCGTTCTCTTTCTTGGTTCGTGATTAGAGCGGGATGTTGCCGTGTTTTTTCCTGGGGTTGGTGTCGCGCTTGTTTTCCAGAGCGCGGAGAGCGGTGATGATGTGGCGGCGGGTTTCGGATGGCTCGATAATGGCGTCGATGTAGCCTTTTTCGGCGGCGACGAAGGGGTTGGCAAAGCGGTCTCGAAATTCTTCGATTTTTTCCTGGCGCAACCGCTCGCGGTCGGACTCGGGGGCTTTCTCCAGCTCGCGCTTGTAAACAATGTTTACCGCGCCTTCCGGACCCATCACAGCAATTTCCGCGGAGGGCCAAGCGAAATTGGCGTCGGTGCGGATGTGCTTGCTAGCCATCACGCAATAGGCGCCGCCATATGCCTTACGGGTGATCACCGTGATTTTCGGGACAGTGGCTTCGGCGAAGGCGAATAGAAGTTTCGCGCCGTGCTTGATGATCCCGCCAAATTCCTGTTGTGTTCCTGGCAGAAAGCCGGGGACGTCTTCAAACGTGATGAGCGGAATGTTGAAGGCGTCGCAGAAACGGACGAAACGTGCGCCTTTTAGCGATGCATTGATATCGAGAACACCGGCGAGGAATGCGGGCTGGTTAGCAATGATGCCGACCGGACGGCCATCGAGGCGTGCAAAACCCACGACGATATTCCTGGCGAAGTGCTCGTGGACTTCGAAGAAATAGCCGTCGTCAACGATGGCGTGGATGGCGTCCTTGATGTCGTAGGGCTTCTGTGGTTCGGCTGGAACCAGAGAGTTCAGGGATTCTTCGCGGCGTTCCACCGAATCCGAAGACTGGCGGCGCGGTAGATCATCCACATTGTTGGAAGGCAGAAAGCCGAACAGCTCGCGGATCATGGCCAGGCAATCGGCATCGTCCGCGGCTACAAAATGCGCCACGCCACTTTTTTCGTTGTGGGTCATGGCGCCGCCGAGTTCCTGCTTGGTGACTTCCTCGTGCGTGACAGTTTTGATGACGTCCGGGCCGGTCACAAACATGTAGGAGGTTTCGCGCGTCATAAAAATGAAATCGGTGATGGCGGGGGAATAGACAGCGCCGCCCGCGCAGGGCCCCATGATGGCGCTGATTTGCGGAATCACGCCGCTGGCGAGGGTGTTGCGCAGAAAAATGTCGGCATAGCCGGCCAAGGAGGCCACGCCTTCCTGAATACGGGCGCCGCCGGAATCGTTGAGGCCGATGACAGGAGCTCCCGCGCGCATGGCAAGGTCCATGATTTTGCAAATTTTTCGCGCGTTGGCTTCCGATAGAGAACCGCCGAAGACGGTGAAATCCTGGGCAAAAACGTAAACGAGGCGGCCATCGATGCGTCCAAAGCCAGTAACAAAGCCGTCCCCCGCGGGGCGCTGGTCCTGCATTCCGAAATCCACGCAATTGTGACGGACAAATTTGTCGGTTTCCTCGAAGGATCCTTCATCCAGGAGCAAGTGGATGCGCTCGCGAGCATTGAGTTTGCCGGCTTTGTGCTCGCGCTCGCGCCGCTCGGGGCCGCCGCCTGCCTCGGCTTCCGCGGACTGTCGGCGGAGCTCTTCCATCCGGCCGTGATGCTTTTCCCTTGCGCTTGCGGCGGCGTTTTTCTCAGGCAAACTTTTCTCCAGGAACAGAAGTCTCTTTCTTGGCGAAGATACGAACGGCCAGATGCGTGGCCAGCCAAACGGTGCCGAGCAACAAAACAACACCGAGCAGAAGCTCCGCACCGATAGCTGCCGCGCGTTGAAGGGGCGAGTCGAGCGAAGTAACATACTCGGTGGCTTGCACAAGAACAAACATCGCGCCAAGTGTCATTGCGACGATGAGCATCGTGGTCAGCAGGGAAGCAAGAACCATTTTCATAGATTTGTGTGGCGCATCCAAGCCGCTAGGAGTAAGGATAACGCAACTAATCTGAAAATCAGAATGAGAGAAGGGCAGCATTCCTGGGCATACAAAGCTCAGCGCAGACCCGACCAGTCGTCGGCAACGAGGATCGAATCGCTGGGATTCGACGGATCGTACTTCACGCTGGCAGGTTGGCCAGCAACGAGCCGCTCGAATCGAATCTGTCCGCCAAGGCCGGTGATGTCCTGCGCCGTCTGGTAGGTGACACCTGAAATTGCGTAGCTATAGGTAACCAGGTGCCTCGGGCTGTTATCAGTCAGCGGGCGAGCGCGCGAACCAAAAAGCTTCCTTGGAACCTCTCGCGGCTCCGGAGGATGCTCAGCCAAATCCACAACCTGCCCTTCCGCGATGCGGCCGATCTGGTTTAAGTGAAGGCGCCGCCTGCGTTCCACATCCTCTGGATCTTCCGCCGGGCGAAAAAACGCGTAGGCAATCATGGCAATCGCGACGACGGCCGCGCCGACCATGGCGAGAAGAAGTTTCCAGTCTGCGAACAAAGATTTCAACGAGCGATCTCCAACCGCGGGTCCAATGTGGACTGACAATTATCTGCAAGAAGACGCGTTCAAAACACGATAAACGGAGCCTTCCGGCGAAAATCCCGCATAGGTGCGTATTTTACCGAAACAGGCGCGGTTGAGTGAAATTACGTTTGCGGGGCTTGCACCGGATTGCGCAACACGCCAACACCGGCGACGCTGACCTCGACGGTGTCTCCTGCGACAAGGGGCCCGACGCCAGCGGGCGTTCCCGTTGCAATCAGGTCGCCGGGGAATAGAGTCATCATATTGGAGATCCACCGGACAATAAACGTGACCGGGTAGACCATGAGCGAAGTACGTCCGCTCTGTCGAAGTACTCCATTGACCCGCGTTTCGACCAATACGTCGGATGGATTGAGCTCGGTCTCAATATGCGGGCCAACGGGACAAAACGTATCGAAACCCTTGGCGCGCGTGAACTGCACATCGCTCTTCTGGAGGTCGCGCGCGGTGACGTCGTTCAGGCAGGTATAGCCAAGGACATGGGCAAGCGCGTCTTCCGTGTCCTGTAGACGTGAACAGCGCTTTCCGATGACCACCCCGAGTTCGCCTTCATATTCCACCTTCTGAGATTGCGGTGGAACGACAATTGGTTCGCCGGGACCAACGATGGCCGAGGGAGGCTTCAGAAAAATGAGCGGCTCTTTGGGCACTTCATTGCCGAGCTCGGCGGCATGCGCCGCATAATTGCGTCCGACGCAAACAATCTTTCCAGGTTGCGCGGGAGCCAGCAGTCGCACATCAGCTAACGCCCAACTTCGCGAACCCGGTGACCACGAACTCCACGGCAGCCCCGAGATTTCGCGAATCTGGTCGCCCTCCATCAAGCCATGCAGCGCAGAATCCGAGGAGGCATCAGCAGAATCACTTGAAACAAATCGGCAGAATTTCATTCAGAGTCAGCTCGGATGGTGATGGGGACGAGATTCGTTCGCCGCACGCGCACGCCGTATAATTGTACCCAGCCAGGAAAGCGTGACGACGAGCAGATAGATCACCGTGCCCAATACGAAAATTTGCACGGCGCTGAAGCGCCCTTCCAGCCCGCTGAAATCCATGGATAGAATGCGGTAAGTCAGCGAGAGAATCAGCCAGCCGACCAGGCTCGAAGACAGCATGTTTCCCGGCACGCGCCAGAACCTTACTACGGGAATCAACGCAATCAAACCGAGCAGCGCAACGGCCACGAGATTGCGGAGCAGCGCAAAGCGATCGAGAACCGGAACGCGATTGGCTATGATCACCCAGCTGCTGAACGCCGTGGATAGAAACACTCCGACGTAGACACCCGTGCGAACGGATACGTTCCGGAAACTGTGGAACCAGTCGTACGCAGGCAAGTCTGCTCGAACGGACGTCAACTGATCTGCTCCTGTGGCTCTATGTATTCATTGAACCCGGAACTACGACAAAGGTTTCGCGACCTCAACGACGATAACCGTGCTGGGGGCACTTTCATTGCCAGCACGATCAACGGCGGTCACGAAGTACCAGTAGTGGTGGCCGGATGCTACAGAGTTATCACGATACGCTGGTGCAAGCAACACGTCGGGAGTGATAAGTACGCCTCGCGTGTCCTGCTGCTCACTTCTATAGACGCGGTAGCCGGCCAGGTCCGTTTCAAGATTGATGGACCAGGACAGGTCTACAAGAATGGAGTCGGGCGTGGGTCCGGGAAGAACTGCAGCAACCAGGTTTTGGGGAGCGGCTGGCGGGAAAATATCTTTGGGAGAAACGATCGCAGGATCGGAATCGTCGGACTCCAGTTCCTTGCCTTCCGCGAGCACCACGCTCCTTACAATGTAGACATACGTTTTTCCGAAGTCGAAAAATGTATCGTGGTAGCGGGTTTCTTCTGCAGGTCCAAGCAAAGCGATTGGTGACTTCCATTTAGCTTGCGCGAAGTCTTTGACCGCAGCCTGTGCGGAAGATGGATCAAGCTCGCCGCGATAAACGCGGTAGCCTGAAAAGGCAGTGAGCGGATCGCCGCCGGAAGTGCGCGTGGGAGCAGTCCAGCTTAGTTCGATCGCAGGTTCTGTTACGCGAGCCTCCAGGTGAATCAGGCGGTCCGGCACAGGGAACATACGCACAAACATTGCGTTGGAATCCGCCGAAGCTTTTTTCTTGGAAGAGCGCGTCCGCACCACATACGTAAGCGTACCCCCAGGATGCGCCCGCGTTTCGTCCGGCGCGACGGGATCAACAAATTTCACCTGGCCTTCCGAGACGTAATTCTCAACAAGCGATCCAGGTATTGTATAGACGACGCGAAATGTTTTTGTGTCCGGCGAGCCGTCGGGCTTCGGCGAGCCTCGCACGATCTCAACAGCCGGCGGTGCTGCAAGCTTATCGCCGGTGATGGTCTTTTTGGGCAATGTGAAAACAAGTTGCACGCCGTCGCCGGCCTGATGCCCCGTGAGATCGGCAACCGCAACAGGAACGGGAGGAGACGGAGGAACCGGCTCGCCCGGCGCGCCGCATCCCGCAGCAAAAAGAAGAACGAGCGATGAAGTGCAAAGGGTAAGGCTTGCCAAGCAGGCAGATATCGTCCGGCGCGGTGCAGGCTTCCGCAAGTTTCGCATCCCCATTTTCGATTTTCGGAGTTTACAGGATATAGCGGCTCAAGTCCTGGTTCTTGACGATATCCGCAAGCTGTTTCGTGACGTACGCACCATCGACCTTGACGTTCTTTTTCTTCAGGTCCGGCGCCTCGAAGGAAAGTTCATCGAGAACTTTCTCGAGAATAGTGTGCAGGCGCCGCGCTCCGATATTTTCGGTTGATTCGTTCACGCTGGTGGCAAAGCGCGCGATGGCTGCCACGGCATCCTCGGTAATGTTGAGCTTCACGCCTTCGGTATCGAGAAGCGCAACGTATTGCTTAATGAGCGCGTTTTTCGGCTCCGTAAGAATGCGGATGAAATCTTCTTCCTTTAGCGATTGCAGCTCCACGCGAATGGGCAAACGGCCTTGCAGCTCAGGAATCAAGTCCGAAGGCTTTGAAACGTGGAAGGCCCCGGCGGCGATAAACAAAATGTGGTCGGTGCGAATCATCCCGTAGCGCGTGTTGACGGTAGTGCCCTCGATAATCGGCAAGATGTCCCGCTGCACGCCTTCCCGCGAAACATCCGGGCCGTGGCCCGATTCGCGCCCCGCAACTTTATCAATCTCATCGATGAATATGATTCCCATTTGCTCGGCGCGGTCGACGGCCGTACGCGTCACCTGGTCCATGTCGAGCAGCTTGTTTTCTTCCTCTTGAATCAGATATTCAAAGGCGTCGGCGACAGACATCTTGCGCTTTTTCTTCTGTTGCCCAAACATTCCTGAAAGCATGTCCTTGATATTGACGTCCATCTCCTCGACGCCCTGGTTGGAGATGATTTCAAACGACGGCATGGCGCGTTCGCGCACTTCAATGTCCACCATGCGTTGATCCAGTTTTCCTTCGCGAAGCTGGACGCGCAGCTTTTCGCGTGTGCGCTGCGTTTGCTCGCGCTGCGAAGCGGCATCCGCTTCCGTAGTTCCGGGAACAGGCGGAGGGGAAGGTGGCAACAGAAGATCGAGGACGCGTTCCTCGGCGGCTTGTTCGGCGCGATCGGCCACTTCATCAAGCTTCTCTTCGCGCACCATATCAATCGAAGTCTCGACGAGATCGCGCACCATGGATTCGACATCGCGTCCGACGTACCCAACTTCCGTGTATTTCGAGGCTTCGACCTTGACGAACGGGCAACCGGCCAGCCGTGCCAGGCGCCGAGCGATTTCGGTCTTTCCGACACCTGTCGGGCCAATCATCAAAATGTTTTTTGGCAGCACGTCTTCCGCAATCTCCGGCGGAAGCTTTTGCCGGCGCACGCGATTCCGCAACGCCACCGCCACCGCCCGCTTGGCTGCATTCTGACCCACAATGTATTTATCGAGCTCCGCGACAATTTCGCGCGGCGTCATGTCGTCCAGAGCAGGAAGCAGTTCCTGTTCTTCGACCGGTGCGGCGCCGTTTTCACCCGGCACGTAAACAATCTCTTTATCGATCTTGCTGGTCATGAAATGTCCGATCTCTCCAGATCCAAATCCACGCAGAGCGGTTCCCTGAATCTAGCCTTTGGATGCGCGAAGACGCTCAAGCGTGCTATCGCGTCACAAAATCTCTTCAACTGTAAAGTTTGCGTTGGTGTAGATACAAATCTCGCTGGCGATTCGCATCGCTTCCATCGCCAGGTCTTTCAACCCCAGCTTCGAGTGTTTCATCAAAGCCCGCGCCGCCGCGAGCGCATACGTTCCGCCGGACCCGATGGCGCACAAGCCGTCATCCGGCTCAATCACGTCGCCATTGCCGGAGAGCAGGAAGGTGGATTTTGTATCCGCAACAATGAGCAGCGCCTCCAGGTGCCGCAACGCGCGGTCCTTGCGCCACTCCTTGGCCAGCTCCACCGCGCCTTTCTGCAGATTGCCGGAGTGCTCCTGTAGTTTGCCTTCAAATCGCTCGAACAGCGAAATCGCGTCGGCCGTGGAGCCCGCGAAACCCGCGATCACTTTGTCGTTGTAAAGCCGGCGCGTTTTTCGCGCGGTATGCTTCATGACATGGTCGCCCATGGTCACCTGTCCATCGGCAATCAGCACGGCTTTATTATCCTTGCGCACGCACAAAACGGTTGTACCGTGCATCTGCGCGCTTTCCTGGCTTCTATGCATCCCAGCATTATACAGCGGCAAGCCTGGGCCAAGCCATTTTCACCGCGATCCGCAGCGCGCTCTGACTGTTGCTATTGAGCGGGCGGCTGCGCTGCAGGCGGGTTCACTGTCTCCGGTTTTGGTTTGAAGGTCTGGAGATGATCCTGAAGCGCTCTAGAGTTCCTGCGCAAAGTCACTAAGGTTTCCGTCAAGCGATCAATCTCTTTCTGCTTTGCCGGTTGTTGCTCCTCGGGGAAATCCGGAAGTTCCTTGACCATTTTGTCGCGGACAACGCTTACCTCTAGCATGTCGTCCTGCGTATCCTTCAGCATCTTTTCCGTCTCTTCCGCCGTGTCGGGCAATTTGAAATCGAGTGGCGGCTGCTGTTCGGACTTTGCCGCCGCTCGAATGGCCGCTTCTTTTGCAGCGGCGGCCGCCTCTGCCGCTTCCTTCGCTTCTTTATCCACCTGGTACTGATCGGCAGGCGTACGCAAAGTAATTACTTCATCGTTCGTCCAGACTTTCTTCTTCTTTACAGTCGGCTGCTCGGTCGTTGGTGCCGGCGTCGCAGAAGGTTGCGAATCTTGCGGTGGGGCCGGAGCTGCTGCCGGAGGTGGCGGCGGTGGCTGGGATTGCGATTGCGACTGATCGGTCTGCTGCACCCCGAACGCCTCGCATCTCCCGCAAAATACAAGAACGGCCCAACAAACGGCAAATGCCGCTATGCCAAGTATGCGAGAGGGCTTGCGAAGGTTCATTCTGTATCCTGTGATTACTGTGGAATTTCGTGGAAAGACAGAATTTTATAGGTCAACGGCGCTTGGGCGGCCTGGATCCATGAACAGTTGTAATAAATACCGCTGCCAACGTTAGGAGTCGCCACGTTGGTAAAGCTCGCGGGTCCCAGATTGGTGAGCAGATTCCCGGATGTATCGCGCGTTTGCGCAATGAGCATCCCTCCACTAAAAGTTCCTCCGCCGCCATTCTCGTTCGCGTTTACGATGCCCTGCCCCACGACGAGGACGATTCCGTTCCAATTGGAGCCGGTGTCGTAGGTGAAATTGCCGGTTACAAGCAAGAGTCCGAAGCCCGAGAGAGTCGTCCCCAAATGAAAGTCACCCTGGTGGACCTGAGTAGGATCTCCTTGAATGGCAACGGTCATGGGATTCGAGTAAGACATTGCGCTCGGCAAGTTGGCCTCTGTAGCGGGCCCGGCGATGACCGCATCTGCGTTTTGGAGAATGGTTTGAACAATTTGGTTGAGGCTTTGCACAGTTTGCAAGTTCGAGGGGAGCGTGACTTGCACGACGTTGGGAGTAGGGCCATTCCCCGTGAAGTTTCCGGTTTCGTTGGGGCTCACGGGAATCCCCGTGCTGCCAGGTCCCGGATTTCCGCTTATCACATAGTTGACATCAGGTGTCTGATCCGGGACGCCAATGGCCGGGACCGGGTAGCTCATGGAACTGCAAGCGGAGTCGCCCCCGTCGCTGTTGCCGCTAATCCTGAAGTAACTATGGTCAGGGCTGCTGAAAGCGTCCGAGTGGCCGTCCAAGGTCAGCGCGGCCGGAAGAACGAGATTGATTGTCGCGGGGGCCACGAGATATTGCAAAATTTTCTTGCTGCCGTTTGGTAGATAGGCCAAAGCCGTTATTTCAAGGGCCTGCACAGCGGTGGACGGCGGACTCGAAGACACGATCAGGCTTGGCATCGGATTGCCCGAAGAATTGAGGTGAGCAGGGTCGTAAAAGAGGAGCGTCGAGGAATCATAAACCCCGTCCTGGTTCACGTCGATGTAAAGCGACTGCTCCGTGACGGCGTTGATGCGCACCCACTTGTACATGGGGCCTGGCGTTGAGTGGTTGTTCCAGACGGAATTGACCGACTGCCACGAAGCGCTCGAAGCAGGAATCCCAAATTCGCTCTGGTATTCCGTGTCGAAGTAGAGGTTACCCGAATCCCACGGCGCGACTGTTTCAGTTATGAGCGCGTTCGCGTTGACTACATAAACAGCCTGGCCTAACGGCAAAGCTGTTGCCAGGGAAGTTCCCGGTGGAACGATAGCCGGGCCAAAATAATTTGGATTCTTAGACAGCATGCGTCCGCGCGCCTCCTCAAGGCCGGCGAGCGCCGCATAGTACACTGTCGAAGAAGATCGGTAGTTTGCGCCAAGCGCTGTCTCCGTTCCGGAGGAAACCAAAAGCGCAATCGCCACGACACTGATCAGCAGCAACACGAAGATCGCAATCAGAAGTGCGATTCCCTGCTGGGCGCGGCGAGAACCGGATTGGAGGTTTTTTTTCATCCGCTCTGTTTGTTACTGAATCTGATTGAGGCTGTGTCCTCGTCCATGCAATTCGACGAGCCTCACCTGATGCGACTGAGCATCCACGGTTGGCGCCATCACGATCAGCGTAATATCCACATCGGTTACATATTGCGGAGAATTGTAAGAACCGGCGCTGATGCACGGCTGAGGCCCATAAGGCGTGTAGCACGTATAACTGAAAATGGGCACCGGATTCCCGCCAGGAAACATGTTTGGATAGATCGCATGGAATTGAGCGATTTGCGCGGGCGTAGTGTTGTTCATTACATTTTGCACGTACGGGACGAAAAATGCCCCGGTCGTCGTAGCGGGATCTCCTCCCACGACTTTATACGATTGGGCCCGAGACAAAATGTTATTCGCCAATTGATAGCGCGTCCACTCCACGCCGTCGTGGCGCCACGGGTCGACATCTCTTTCGATGATCAGGTCGAAGTCCCCGGGACTGTTCGTACAAGTCCCTCCTCCTGCCGTCCCAATCTGGCACGGGTTGTTGGGATAGTTCGGGGACCACGCCACGGGCGTGACGGCATACAGATTCGCGGGCGGCACAGTCGGTGTGAAAGAAAACATGCTTTGGGGCGGGAAACCGGATCCATTGACGTCTCGAACGATCTCTTCCAGCCCAAACCGCGCTTCTTGAAATGAATTCAATACCTGAGATTCCGTCTGGTATCTCTGCTGCGCAACAGAAAGAAGCCCAAACGCGGTCGTGCAAAGCAAAATGAAGATCACCGCCGCAATCAGCATTTCGATGAGCGAGAAGCCTTGCTGGGACCGTTTGTGCTGAGCGTGTCTCATTTTTCAACTATGCTATCCAGCGTGACTGGTTGATAGATCCCATTTCCGCCGGTCTTTCTGACCCCCAGAATGTATCGCTTGCCGCTAACCAGCCCGTTGTTCGTGGTCGTGACCACCGCCCAGCGTACATCGTACGTAACGCCGGACGGATCATTGGGATCCTGGTAGCTGAAGTGATAGCCCGTCGGTACCGAGCCTTGGGCCTGCGTAAAATCGACCACGAGCTGGTTGTAAAAAATAAGTGTGTTGGCTCCCACCACGGTGTTTGGCTGGGTCGGATTCCCGAGGTAGCAGGTGAACGTCTGACCGTCGATCGTTTCAATGAAAGTTGGAGGGACGCTGGACATGTTCAGGGGCTGATTCAGGAATTGGTCCATCTGTCGCTGCGCAAAAACCAACGCGGAAGAATCACTCCGATTGGTCGAATTCGAGCTGACAGAAGCGGGCACCATTTGCGCCACCGCAACAATGCCGACCAGCAGGACGACAATGGCCAAGATCACTTCGATGAGCGTAAAACCAGTTTCGCGGTTTTTCTTCATCGCTTCCGTCTTGGAACATCCGCAAATCTTCATCGTTTTTCCTTACTCAACAACTCAGCTGACTCGCTGCCAATTCCCCGCCGCCGACGCAGTCCACACCTGCACTGCGCCCGAGGGCAGCGTTAGAATGGCGCGGTAGCCGGCACTCGGATCGCTAGGATTGCCAAGATAAAGTGCATAAATGGTTGTGCTCGTCGGCCCGCCAGCATAGAGCACCACAACTCCCCGTTGGTCATACATGACGCTGCCGTTCGATCCAGAGAGTACCGTCCAGCCGTAGCTGCTTGCCGAGCCCAGAGTGGAGGAAATCGAGGATGTGCTGGGCACCGAACCCGCGGGCAGAAGCGTGAAGCTTCCGGTAACAATCGTTTGCGGTTCGGTCGGGTCCGGGCTGCCGTTTCCATTCAAGTCCACCCAAACGAGCCAATTCGGACCTTGTTGCATGATCTGGCAACTTACCTGCGTGTTTTGGCGAATCGCGCCAAACTTTGTGAATTTCAACATTCCTGCTAATTGAGAGGCGGTGGAATTCAGCTGATACGTTTGCAAAGAGCGTACAACGACAGGGACGGCCAAAGTCGTGATAACCAGGAGCACCACCAGCGACAGGATAAGTTCCACCAAGCTGAAGCCGATTTGTCGGCTTCGGCGCGTAGACGCGAAGTGGGCGCTCAGTTTCATAGCGGAACAACACCCGCCGGTTTGACTCTGGCGAAACTCTTTCAACCCCGGCTCATCCTTCTAGATTAGTGTATTTTATCAGCAAAAACCCATAGGCCGGGGGTACTGCGGCGCTGCAACTATACCACTAGTCAACGGGGACGCCAGACCGATTCTGAGGGAATTCAAAGATTCACTGGGGCCAAGCCAAAACACCTTCGGCCGGTTCGCAACTTGGCTCCGCGGCTCTAAATTTTCCTTCATGTAGCTCTATCTTGTTATAAATAAACCACTTACTGCTCCTTGGTTGCCCCCAAAGCGAAAGCGTTGTGGTGCGCGATGGCTTCGATCGAAATCATTGGATTGACCCCTGAAGCACTTGGAAAAGACGAGCCATCCATCACAAACAGATTTCGCACCTCCCAGGTTTCGCCGTCGGGCTTCGTCGCGGAATTCTTCCGCGAACTCCCCATCCGCGCGCTTCCCATCATGTGAAATGAAAAGAGAGCGAGTTGGCCAGAATTCCAACCTGCGGCGTCCATCGCCTGCGTAAAAGACTGCAACGAGCCGCTTCTTCCCGGCTCATAAGCGCACCATTTTGCGTGCGGAGAAAAAATCTGCCGCGCGCCAGCCGCTTCTAAAATGCGCGCAGCACCGATAAATCCACTGCGCAGATGGGCGCGATCGAATTCCGACAGCGCGTACTGCGTTACAGGATTGCCTTCGCGATCCAGCGAGACGCGACCGCCATCGCGGTCGCGCACTAGAACGCCGATGGCGGTCGTGTTTGCTAATTTTCCGAGCAAGGACCGATATTGCTCCGGTTCGCGCCAGGGCAAAACAGCAACCGCGATCACGGGCTGCAACGCCGTAGTCTCGTATTTCACGCCGTAATTTCCCGTAAGAAAGCGGTGCTCGTCTGAATAGATTGCCTGCATCGTCCCTTCCCACGGACGAATCTCCTCTTCAAAGACTCCACAAACATTCGACACCGGATGCAAATGCAAGTGCCGGCCAATATGTTCGTTGCGCAAACCGGAACGCAGCAGAAGCGCCGGAGTATGAATGGCTCCGCAAGCGACGACCACCGTTTTGCAGCGAATCGTGATACGGAATCCTTTCGGCGAGCGTGCTTCGACCCCCGTCGCTGCCCCGGCTTCGATCCGTACTCGTTGCGCTCGCGTCTCTGTAACCAATCGAGCCCCTTTCGCCTGCGCATCCACCAACCAGGTCTTCGCACTCGATTGTTTTGCTCCGAGCGAGCAACCATATCCGCAATAACCGCAAATTTTTCCTTGCTCGCAACCTACGACGTTGCGCGGCATCTTCGCGGCATGCCATCCCAAAGCGCCCAGGCCACGCTGTAAGGCCTGTTCGCGCGCCGAAACGCGGTTGTGCTCACTGTTCACGGAAAGCCGCGCGCAAATGGCGTCGAGACTCCGCGTGTACGCTTCGCTCGTAAACCACGGCACACCCGCCGCAGCCCATTCCGCGCGCACATCATCCGGCGTTCGAAACGACGTGCAATAGTTGATGACCGTTCCTCCACCCAAACATTCTCCGGCGAGCAACCCCACGCTTTGATCCGCTGTTGCCGCAAATCCACCTTCCAGATAAAGCCTCTGAAACCCGCCAAGCTCGGCACCATCGAAATCCGCGTCATCGTAATAACCGCCTGCTTCGAGCACGACGACCTCTCTGCCCGCATCCGCAAGCACCGCCGCGGCCACGCCTCCGCCGGCTCCGGAGCCTACGATGCAAACATCGCACGACAATTCCATATCGCCCTGCGAAACGATCGGATTCAGCGGACGCGGTTTGGGCTTTTGGGGACCGAGTGGCCCTGGATAACCAATCTGGCTCCAAACGGGACTCGCCCCGCCGCCCGCGCCCGGCAGCATCACGTAAAGAAATCCAACCGCCTTGCGCAAAGCCTGAAACACACCTCGGCGCCGCCCCAATCCGCTGTCTGCCCAGGAAAGCAAAACGCGCACACGCGTTTCCATGGGCAGTGCAGAAAATGAAGTCCAACGCCCCACGCTCAGCAAGCTATGCAGATGCGAATCCCAAATATCGAGCAATTGAAGAAATTGCGCTCGCTCACCAGGGCGAGGGTTGAGATCAAGCGCCTGGGCCATCGCTCCTGGGATGCCCAACTCGGAAGCGGAAGGCCAGTCTCCGGTAGGAGGCGCAAATGTATCGCAGATGGATTGCAGCGCGCGCTGCTGCCTGGGAGTAAGGTCCATCGATAGGTGAGTCTAGCAAATGCGCGGTCGCGTAGGCACGTTATCGACCGTTCGGAACTGAAAAGACCAAACGCGCTAGGCAATGGAAAGGGCTTTAGTTCTGATCGTTCTTGCTCTTCTTGACGTGCGCCTCAGAGGTTTTCTTTTGGAGGCCGGTCTTCTCGAAAAAATCGCCGGGGAATCCCGGATTATACCGGCACTCCGTATAAAAGAACTGTGCCGCGCGCCGCCCGTTGTGATATCGGCTGACCTGCATCGGCGTCCAAACCGTATCCTTCAACTGGTAGTTCGTGTACATGCTGACATCCTCGTCGTGCTCGCGCGTCTCCTCATTCTCGGTCGTCACCACGCTTCGCACCAGCAGCCTCGTGGAGTGGTCCACAGCCAAGCGAAACATCCGGCCGTCGGGATCGGTCAACTCCACCCATTCCACTTCCTTCAAATCCACGGTATCGCTGCCGCCAAACCGGTACAGCCAGCCTTGCTCGGTCTTCAACCGCACCCGCAGCACGTTGTCAATGTTGCGCTTCGTTTGTTCCATAAACTCGGATACCGAAGTCACCGGCAATTCGGTGATGCCGCTGCGGTCTAACGTCCACCCGTGGTCGCCGTTATACAACGCGATAACGACTCCGCCGTGCGACCAATCCGGCCCTTCGACCCCAATCACCGTGTTTAGGATGCCCTTCAGGTTGTGAGACTTCGCCGCATATTCCAGCCGCTCTTTGTCCGGATAATGGCGTGAATCCGTAAAACCGACATACCCAAGGATTGCCTCGTTGTGCCCGAACTGCGCGCGTGTGCCCGTGCACTCGCCTTCCTGTGCTTCAAGATACCCCGCGCCGCCGCGCGCATTGATCAAATCGCTCAAAATCTGCTTGGCCTTGGCAGCGCTTGCTTCCGGCATCAGGGTGTCCGGATTCTGCGCCGCCGCGCGCAGCGCAAACGCCGCACTTACGACCAAACCCGCAACAACAATTTGAGCCAACCTCAACCGCACAAGACAGATCCTCCGTTTACATTGATGATCTCCCCGGTAAGGAAGTTGGCCAGGTCCGAAGCCAAAAACAGAATCGGTCCCGCAATCTCCTCTGCCGTTGCAGGCCGCCCCAGCGGAATCACCGTAGCCACAGCTTTCGCTCCAGCCTTGGTCTGAATCACAGGATTGGACATATCGGTAGCTACCCAGCCGGGTGCCACGGAGTTCACCAGAATATTGTGCCGCGCAAGTTCTGTCGAAAGCCCTTTCACCAGGCTGACGACACCGCCCTTGCTCGCCCCATAATGCGTGTGGAAGGACTCTCCGCGCTGCGCCGCCGTCGAAGTAATCGGAATAATCTTACCACCCTTCTGCTTGATCATTTGCGGCACGCAGAAGTGAATAATCGAATACACGCTCTTCAAATTGACCCGGATCATTTCGTCCCACTGCTTCTCGGTCATTTTCTCAATCGGTAGATCCTCGATGTTCCAAACCCCCGCGTTCGCCACCACAATGTCCAGCCGCCCCAGCCGCGCGATGCAATGCTCGACAAGTTTCTTGTTGTCGGCATGTTTTCCCGCATCGGCTTTGAACGCCTCGACCCGCGTTCCGTGCTTACCAGCCTCCTGCTCGATCTGCTTCGCCGCGTCCGCAGCCTTGTTGTAGCTGAAGACCACGTCCGCCCCAGCGTGCGCCAATAATTTGACGGCCGCTGCGCCAATCCCGCGCGAACCACCGGTAATAAGTGCCGCCTTGCCAGCAAGTGAAATCATCCATTCCCCCCAACCGTTTGACGAACAAACTCGTTAAGCAGAAGCTAAGACTTTTGGAGCGCGGCTCCGCGCGCCGCCGCCACAAAATCGCCAAACAACCGGGCGGCAAAAGCATCCCCAAACATGCGCTCCGGATGCCACTGGACTCCAATCACCCAATTCGAGTCGCCGGTCCACTCCACGCCCTCGATAATTCCATCAGGCGAGTGCGCCGTAACCCGCAAATTTTTCCCTGGCTTGGCGATGGCCTGATGGTGCGAGCTATTAATCTCCGCATTTGCAGCCTTCGCTACTTCGGCCAACCGGCTCCCTGTCTCGAAACGAGCCCCATGAATCGGGTCGTCCGGCGGCTCAGGTGACAGGTCCATCTTCCGGTGAGCCGTCGTCGTGCCCAGCTCCGACCGCACATCTTGAATCAGAGTCCCGCCCAGGTACACATTCAGCAACTGGCATCCGTAGCAGATACCCAGCACGGGTTTTTTCTCGGCAAACGCATGGGCAAGGATGGCCCGGTCGGCTTCTTCGCGCGCCAAATCAGCGGGCGCCGACTTCCCGTGGTTCACATCCCCATACTCGGCAGGCTCAACGTCCGCAGGGCTGCCTGGCAACACAAACGCATCCATGTCGGGTATCAAACGTAGCTGCGCTTCCCGGTCGCCCAGAGGTATGAGTACTGGTTCTCCTCCAGCATCGCGGACAGCATTCTCATAACTGGCAATCTTGGGCCGATTGCCCTGGGCTTCCTCTTCAGACGTTCGCCAGGGGATCCCCACACGGGGACGAATGAGTGTTTCGGGGCTCATGGAAACCCAAATCGTAGCATTCGCAGGAGTATGCGGCAACCAGCGCCCCGCCTGGTCGTCCCCTTCTACCTGCCCTCCCCGTTCTTCCGGCCGAGGTGCGGCGGCGGCTTCGGCCGGCGATCTCGCGACGAAGTGAAGTTGTCCAGATAAGCCAAATACCCGCCCACAAGGTGGTACGTCTCGTAGTCGTCGTCCAAGCGGATCGCCGAGAGCACATCTTTCCGAGTGTGCAAAATCCCTGCGTCCCACGTTTTTTGTGTCAGCGAGCGGATTGTGATACTCGGAATTCCGCGCACTCCAAATTGCATCGAATCCGTGCTTCCAACCTCTTCAATATCTACCGCAGAAATCGGCAGCTTCACCTCTCCCGCGAAGTAGACCAACTCGGCGATCAACTGCCGGTCCGCATAGCTAGGCCAATACGCGGCCGGTGCCAGACCTAGGGTGTCCAGATTAACCATCGCGTCCGTGAGCGCCACTTGCGCGTCGGTCATTTGTCGCACGTAAAATTTGGACCCGATTTCTCCGCGCTCCTCTTCGCTGAACGCCACAAAAACATACGTATGTTTTCGCTCCTCACCTTGCAAAGACTGATAGATGGACGGCAGCAGGGACGCGCCGCTCCCATTGTCCACGACTCCGTCTCCCTTCGGCGCGTGATCGAAGTGCGCGCCAACGATGATGGTCCGCTCCGTACTCCCAGGCAACGCGCAGATGATGTTCGGCAATGGCCATCCATTCACGGGCTGTTCGGAAAGATGCTGGTCATCGCATCCCGCTTCTCCGAACATTTGTTTAATCGCCGCTTCGCGCCGGCTGTCATCACCGCCATATCTCTTCAGCAGCTCTTCGACAACCTCCTTCGTCACTGGTGTGATCCTGACCGTCGCGGTCTGGCGAGCTATTGCCTGCGAACTCACCAGCTCAGTAAGCAGGCAAACCACTATCCATTGATTACGAATATTCAACTCTTTACACCGTCCAAGCAAAAGTCCGGCCGGTGGAAAAAGGGAGGCAAACTGGCAAATCGGCTGAACAGCCGGTCGACCGATGGCGCTCGAAGCGTCACATGCCCCAGCTTGCGGCCAGGCCGTGGCTCTTTGCCGTACAAATGAAGATGCGTTGACGGAACAGCCAGCACCTCCGCCATATCCGGCAGCTCCCCGATGAGATTGATCATCGCGGAAGCGCCAATTGGCGTCGTCTGGCCGAGCGGCAGACCGCTGATAGCGCGTAGGTGATTTTCAAACTGGCTCGTCACCGCCCCTTCGATTGTCCAGTGCCCCGAATTATGAACGCGAGGAGCCATCTCGTTGGCCAGTAATTCCCCGTCCAACTCAAAAAATTCGATCGCCAGTACGCCCACGTAATTGAGCGAGTCCAGCACCTGCACCGCGGCATATTCTGCTGCTCGCTGGATCTCGGGAGCGACACTGCGAGCCGGCGCCAGCGACAGCCGCAAAATTCCCTCGCGGTGGTAATTCTCCACCAACGGATAAAACGCGGTCTCGCCTGATTTGCCCCGCACCGCGATAATCGAGAGCTCCCTCTCAAACGCTACAAACTTTTCCAGAACGAACGCCTGCTTCGGCAAGATTTCTTTCGCCGCCTTCACATCTTCCGGCGTCTTCAGAACCCACTGTCCTTTGCCGTCATAACCCATACGTCGCGTCTTCACCACGGCCGGCAAGCCAATCTTTTTGATGGCCGTGTCCAGATCGTATGCTGAACTTAGCGAAGCATAGGGCGTCGTCGGAATCTTCAGCTTCTCGAACAGCTGCTTCTCGCGCAATCGGTCTTGCGCCGTCTCCAGTGCCGCAGGAGGCGGATAAACAGAGACTCTCTTGGCAAGCCACTGCGCCGAGTCGAAGGGAACATTTTCAAACTCGTATGTCACGACTTGGAGCCCGTTCGCGAATTTATCCAGCGCTCCGCGGTCCGCAAAGTCGCCCGTCACGCGCGGCGCAATTCGCCCCACGGGCGCTTCCGGCGACGGGTCAAGAAACCGGAACCGCATCCCTAGCGGATAGCCCGCAAGCGCAAGCATGTAACCAAGCTGCCCACCGCCAAGTATGCCGATGCTCACGCGCTCTTCCTCTTTTTCTTCTTGGCCAACACGGCCGCTTTTGCTGGATCGGGATTTGCCATAACTCGCCTCGTTTGCGAAGCGCGAAATTCTCGCAGCGACTCTCGGATGTGCGGATATTTCCCGCCCAATATCGCGGCCGCAAGTAGAGCAGCGTTAATCGCCCCGGCTTTGCCAATAGCCAGTGTCCCTACAGGTATTCCGCCGGGCATCTGCGCAATCGAAAGCAGCGAATCAAGCCCCTTGAGCGCTTTCGACTCCACGGGAACTCCAAGCACAGGCAAAACGGTCTTCGAAGCAGTCATCCCCGGCAAATGAGCCGCACCGCCGGCGCCTGCAATAATCAACTCGATGCCGCGCTTCTCGGCTCCAGCCGCATATTCAAATAGCAGGTCGGGCGTCCGGTGCGCGGAAACCACGCGCGTTTCATGGGGCACGCCGAGATCTCTCAGTGTGTTCCCTGCGTGCTCCATCGTCTCCCAGTCCGAAGACGATCCCATGATGACGCCGACGAGCGGATGAGCGATGAAATGTATCTCGCCGCGGCTGCTCTTCCTGACGCGCTTTTGTGCCTTTGAAATTTTCTCCGCCATCGCTATCCGTCAAATCGAGGAACGACTGCCCGCCGGAATGCCGGCGCCCTTGCACTCTATCGGAAACCAAGCTGGATATTCTACGGTGTTTTTCAGCGCGCGGCGACGGGTGACGGGTTTTTCCAGTAGTGGCGCAGTTGCCCGACGAGATAAAGCGACCCCGCCACAAAAATCACGTCGTTTGCCGCAGCCTTTTCTAACGCATATTCCAGCGCACGCTCCGGTTCCGGGATGATGGTAAAGTTCGATGCGTGGTGAGACGTGATTTCCGCAAGTTGTGCAACGGAAATAGCGCGCGTCGTGCTCGGCTGCGTGAAAATGACTTCCGCCGCGAGCGGAAACAAAACCCCGGCAATTTCATCCACCGCTTTGTCTCGCAGGGCCCCGAAGACCAGCCAAATTTTCCGCCCAGCGAGATGCTGCTCCCAGAACGCAGCGAGTTCCCGGGCAGCCGAAGGATTGTGTGCGCCATCGAGATACACATCCGGCTCCGCTTTCAATTTCTCAAGGCGCCCCGGCCAAACCGCTTCAGCAATCCCTCGCGCAATCGCCTCATCCGCAATTCGATAACCGCGCTCCTGCAAATAGCGTGCCGCCGCAACGGCGTTCAGAGCATTCTGGATCTGAAACCGTCCCGGCAACTGCGGCGCAATCTCGATAGACCAGCCTGAAACATTCTCGCGCACTCGCGCTCGGTTGCATCCGTTCTCGACCCACTCTTTTTCGATCCGAAACGCGGTCGCCGTATCAATCACGCGGCTGCCAACCTCGGCGGCACGCGCAAGAATCACTTCCCGCGCTTCCGGCCGCTGCTCCGCTAGCACCAGCGGAACAGCCTTCTTCACAATTCCCGCTTTTTCAGCCGCGATTTCCTCCAGCGAATGACCCAGGAAATTCTCGTGATCGAAGTCTACGCGCGTGATAACAGAAACCGTGGGCTTCAAAACATTCGTCGCATCCAGTCGCCCGCCAAGTCCCACTTCAAACACGGCAAACTCCACCCGCTCCCGCGCAAAATACTCGAACGCCATGGCCGTCACACATTCAAAGTAAGTCGGATGAGCGCGCAACTTGCCCGCCGCAAGCAACTCCTCATTCAAAGCCTGAATGCGCGTAAACGTCCGGGCAAACGCGTCGTCGCTGATCTCTTTGCCGTTGATTCGTATGCGCTCGTTGATTTTCTCCAGATGCGGCGAAGTGTTCAGCCCTGTCCGAAACCCGGCGCAACGCACAATCGATTCGAGGAACGCTGCCGTCGAACCCTTTCCGTTGGTTCCGGCGATATGCGCGGAGGGAATGGCCCGGTCCGGCCGTCCAAGGCGCTCCAAAAGAACAGAGATATTTTCGAGATCGAATTTTGCCGCTGCAGCCTGCGTCGGCGCGGCCAATTCCCGGCCCAGCGAAAGCAAATAGCGGACGGCAGCTTCGTAGTTCATTTCAGTTCAAAAGAAGATCGAACGAAGTGGAAACGAAGGATTTCAGATCCTTGCGATGCACCACGGCATCCAGGAATCCATGTTCCAGAAGAAATTCAGAGCGCTGAAATCCCTCGGGCAGTTTTTGCCGGATGGTCTGCTCGATAACGCGCGGACCTGCAAAGCCAATCAGCGCTCCAGGCTCCGCAATATTTATGTCGCCCAGCATCGCGAAACTTGCCGTGACGCCGCCCGTCGTCGGATCCGTGAGCAAGGAAATGTAAGGCACCTTCGCATCATCCAGCCGCGCCAGCGCCGCGGATACTTTCGCAAGCTGCATTAGGCTGATGGTGCCCTCCATCATCCGTGCTCCGCCGGAACACGACACGACCACCAGCGGCTGCCGCGTCTCGACGGCCATCTCGATCCCGCGCGTTACTTTTTCGCCGACCACCGCGCCCATCGACCCGCCGATAAATCCAAACTCCATCGCGCAGCAAACAACGCCGCGCCCATTAATCTTTCCTTCCGCCGTGATGACGGCGTCGTTCATCGCCAGCTTTTTCCGGGCATCCTTGATCCGCGCGGCGTACGGCTTCGTGTCCACAAACTTCAACGGGTCGGTCGATGTCATCCCCGCATCGTGTTCCGTCCAGCGCGAATCCATCAACATTTCCAGCCGCTGCTTCGCGTTCATCTTGAAGTGAAACTGGCACTTCGGACAAACGTAGAGATTCGCCTCCAGGTCCTTTCGAAAAACAATCGTGCCGCAGGATTCACACTTCGCCCACAGCCCCTCGGTGCGAACGCGCCGCTCTTCCGGAGGCGTCGCCGCATCAATCGATTTTTTGTCTCTCTTGAACCAGGCCATAGAAGATAGTTGACAGTCGAAAGTTCAAAGTCAAAAGCAGCCCACAGTGTGGGAGCACGATACCGCGCGCCCTTCTTTGCTAGTAGTCAATCCCCCGCTGAGCCAGTATACCCTTGGTGTAAGGGTGTTTCACCTCGCGCATCTCCGTTACCAGGTCAGCCAGCTCCACAAGCAACGGATGCGCATTCCGCCCCGTACAAATCACGTGCACGCGTTCCGGCCGGTTCTTCAACGCCTCGGCAACCTCTCCTGCATCCAGCATTTTGTAGCTGATGGTGTAATTGATCTCGTCCAGCACTACAAGATCGTACTTCCCTGCATAAATCGCATCGCGCCCTGCTTCCCAGCATTGCCGCGCCAATTTGATGTCCTCAGGATCCGTTTCGGCGCCCCCGATTTTTACGAACCCGCGACCCATCGGACGAATTTCAAACTTGTCGTCACCAAGCATTTTCGCTGCATCAAGCTCGCCGTAATGCCACGAGCCTTTGATGAATTGCACCATCAACACGCGCAGCCCTTGCCCCACAGCACGAAACGCCGTGCCCAGCGCGCAAGTCGTCTTGCCCTTGCCCGGCCCGGTGTAAACGATCAGCAGTCCCTTCTCTTCCGGCATATTCCTTCGCGTCTGCGGATGGATACGATTTTCCAGCAGAATCCAATCACACACAGCACAAGAAAGACTATCAAAGTGACAAGCGCTTCGCGAATTCCGCCGCGATGGCTCTCACGCGTTCTTGTGTTGCGGCAGGCAGCGATGTCGTTGGCGTGCCATGCCCGTCGTGGAGGACGATCCACAGTCCCGGCCGGTACACTTCGTCTTCGCCGGGGCAGATCGCTCCGGTCAGTTGAGTGATTTCCAGTCCTGTGTGACTCAGCAATTCGATCAGGACGCCGCGCGCGTCATCCACAAGGTCGCGAAAACCCTGCGAAACGAGCACGGCGTCAACATCGCGCGGCGTGGGATGTTCAAGCTGCAGCAAATCGTAATCGGGCAGAGGTTTTTCGAGAGCGATTTCGATGGCGGCGGACGGCTGGTCTTGATCGGAGATCACACGGATGGGCATGGTGCATACGGTTTTACACCAGCGCGGCTATTTCGGATAGGGGCTGCCTGAAAGTATCGCAAAAGCGCGGTAAATCTGTTCGGCGAGCATGGCTCGCGCAAGCTCGTGGGAGTATGTCATCGTGCTGAGAGAAAATTTCTGCGGAACACGTTCGCGCACAGCAGGCTGGAAACCGTCAGCGTCGCCGCAGACGAAAATAATTTCACGCGTACCTCTGTCTCGCTGTTCGCCGAGCCATTTTGCGAAGGCTTCGGAGGTGAGACTCTTGCCCGCGGCATCGAGCAATACGGCCGTGGCTGCACGGTCTGCGTCGAGCTTCTTGATGGCGGCTTCGCTGTCGCGCACTTCGGCAATTTCGATAGGCGAGTGCCGGCCGATGCGTTTCACGTAATCGTCAATCACCACGCGCATTTCCGCGCGGCGCGTTTTTCCCAGCATAAGCAGGCGGATTTTCACTTCAACCCGTATTTTTTGCGTTTTTCGAGCAAGGTCTTGCGGCTGATGCCGAGGGCTTGCGCGGCGCGGCCGATGCGGTAGCGCGTCGCTTCGAGTGTTGCGGCAATCACCTCGCGCTCGATCTCTTCGAGCGAACGCAAGCCAGCGGTGGAACCGGCTGCGCCGGCAGCCGCTGCGCGAATATTGTCGGGAAAATCGGCGGGCTCGAGAGTGTCGCTGCCGGAAAAAACCACGGCGCGCTCCAGCGCGTTGCGCAATTCGCGCACGTTTCCGGGCCATGTGTACGTTCCGAGCATGCGGCGCGCGGCCTCGCTCAGGTGCGAACCTGGATGGCTGTGGATGGACCGAACTGTCACGAGAAGGTGATCGGCGAGCGGAAGAATATCAGCGCGGCGGTCGCGAAGCGGCGGTACTCGCAGTGCCAGAACGTTCAACCGAAAATAAAGGTCTTCGCGAAAGTTGCCGCTGGCGACGGCAGCGCTCAGATCGACATTGGTCAACGCTACGATGCGCGCTTCGATGTGCAAGGTTTCGGTCCCGCCCAGCCGCTCGAAAGAGCGTTCTTGCAAAACACGCAGTAGCTTGCCTTGCGCCCCGGGAGTCAGCGCGGCGACTTCGTCGAGCACGATCGTGCCCGTTCCGCCGAGCTCCAGGCGGCCGAGCTTTCGTTCGACAGCACCGGTAAACGCACCAAGTTCGTGGCCGAAAAGCTCGCTTTCCACCAGATTCGGCGGAAGGCTGGCGCAGTCAATTTTCAGGAAAGGCGCATCGCGGCGCGGGCCAAGTTCATGCACCAGCCGCGCGAGATGATCCTTGCCGGTGCCGCTTTCGCCGCTGATGAGCAGCGTCGTAGGAGCCGCTGCGACTTTCTGGGCGAGTTCGAGAAGGCGCAGCGATGCGGGATCTTCGGCGATCCACGGCAATCGCTCCGCGCTCATTTGGAATAGGCTTCGCCCGCGGCTTCCGAATCTCCGTACGAATGGCTCCGCGCGGCTACTTCCGGTTCATCTGGAATTTCAAGCTTGGGGCAAGAACGCCAGAGGCGTTCGAGATCGTAATAGCGGCGCGCCTGTTCGCTGAAGACGTGCAGAATGAATCCGCCAAAATCGAGCAATGCCCACTCTGCGGAGTGATGCCCCTCGCGGTGCTTCGGCGTGCGCTGCATGTGCCTGTCGAGTTGCTCTTCGACTTCCGCGCAGATGGCTTGCACCTGCGGCGTGCTGAATCCCGTACAAATCACAAAATAGTCGGTGAACGCGCCGACGCCGCTGAGGTCCAGAACGGTGATTGCGGAAGCTTTCTTGTTTTGTGCGGCTTCGACTGCGAGACGAACGCCTTGAGGAAGAGTTTCGAGTTTCAACGGTATAGGCCTTGTTTAAGAATGTATTCCTCGACGCGCACCGAGACAAGCCCGTGAATGGATTGGCCGCGGTTGGCGCGCCTGCGGATGTCTGTTGCGGAAACTTCGCTCGAAATGTTTTCGAGCAGGTAGATGCTGGTACCGCGCAGGTGCGCGATGACTTGCGACGGCGATTGCTCGGCTTCTTTCTTGGCGTCAGGACGCGCGATTAGATCCGGCGGAATAACCAGCCGCAAGGCTTCCGCACGAATTCCGGGTCGGTTTGCCACGATGAAATCGCAAAGACCGAGAAGCGTGTCGTATTCCTTCCAGACGGGAATATCGAGAAACGCGTCAGCGCCAATGATGAAATAGATGCGGTCGCCGTGGTGATTATAGGCGTGCCGGAAGTAACGCACAGTGTCCACGGAATAGTGGAGCTGCGTGCCGGCAAAATCTTCGCCGGCTTCTGCAAGCGATGGAACGAAGTGTGGATGCTCGGCGCAGGCTAGAGAGGCCATGGCAAATCGATGCGGAAAAGGCGCCAAGTGCTGCTTGAGCTTGTGCGGCGGACGGCTTGCCGGAATGAAATGGATCTCGTCGAAATTGAAGCGGCGGTCGGCGGCACGGGCCACGGCAAGGTGGCCGCTGTGAATCGGATCGAAGGAGCCGCCAAAAAGCGCGACACGGCGCGGAGGATGCTTGGCGGCTGTGCGGTGCGCCTGCGCTATCGTCAATGCGCCTCCCAAGAAACTATTCTACCTGATGTTCTCACGATTCCTTGATCGGCGTGGGCAACGAATCCGCCCCGGGTTCGTTTTCGTCAATTTCAGATCCCTCCTCGGCGTCTTCCGTTTCGGAGAGAGGTAAATGCAGAGTCGCGTCAGGCGCAGGACGCGGAATCTTGTCGAGTGCGTCGGCGATGGCGCGAACGAGATCGCGCACGCCGTCGCCCGTAGCTGCGGAAATGGAGTGGAATTCCAGATTCTTTTCTTTGCAAAATTCGCGGAGTTCTTCGAGGCGCGTGCGGTCCGTAGTAGCGTCTAGTTTTGTAGCCACGACGATCACGGGCTTGTCGATCAGCTTTTCGCTGAAAGCGTGTAGTTCGCCGTTGATGACCTCAAAAGATCGGACAGGATCGTCTGCGTTTGCGTCGCTTGTATCGATGAGGTGGACGAGAAGACGGGTCCGCTCAACGTGCTTCAGAAAGCGGATGCCGAGGCCGGCGCCTTCGTGCGCCCCTTCGATGAGTCCGGGCAAATCAGCGACGACAAATGTCCGCCCCAGTTCGCGTCCTTCTTTGCTCGCCGAACCCAACCCGTCGGCGTTGACGACACCGAGATTGGGCTCGAGCGTTGTGAAAGGATAGTTGGCAATTTTGGGCCGCGCCGCGGAGATCACGGAAATCAGCGTGGATTTTCCAGCGTTTGGAAAACCAACCAGGCCAACATCGGCCAGAAGTTTTAATTCGAGGCGAAGATGGCGTTCCTCACCGGGAGAACCATCTTCATGTTCGCGCGGGGCCTGGTGCCAGGGCTTGGCAAAATTCTGGTTCCCACGCCCACCGCGTCCCCCTTGGGCCACAAGCACGCGCTGGCCCGGAGCGGCAAGATCCGCAATCGTTGCGCCCGTTTGCTCGTCAAAAGCAACGGTGCCGACGGGGACTTGCAAAATCATGTCATCGCCGGAATGGCCCGTGCAGTTGGAGCCCTCGCCGTGACGGCCGCGGTCAGCCTTGAATTCGCGGTTGTAGCGGTAGCGAAGCAGCGTGTTGTCGTTGGGATTCGCTTCGAGATAAATGCTGCCCCCGTGCCCGCCGTCGCCTCCGGATGGGCCACCCCGAGGGACATACTTCTCCCTGCGGAACGCAACGCAGCCGTTGCCGCCATCTCCGCCCTTCACCATTATTTTAGCTTCGTCGGCAAACACGAAATTCAGACTCCAGAAAGGGCCCGGCCAAGCGACGGCCGTTCGACACTAAAACGATAGCACAAGCGAAACTCTGTTCATGGACCGATACGCTGAGGTTAGATGCCAGGTTTTCGAGCGCTGGCGCAACCACGCTGCCAAGAAAAATGCCGTCCGGCAGAACCGGACGGCAAATCAATACGGCCGGATGAAAGCCTGCTCGAACCCCGAGCGATTAGTTGACCGCTGCGGCGGGCTCGGCCTTTTTGTCGGGCTCGACGTTGATAAAGCGACCATGCCGCCCTTTGTCCTCAAAGCGGACGTAGCCGGTGACGAGAGCGAATAGCGTGTCGTCCTTGCCCTGACCAACGTTTTCGCCGGCCTGATGGCGTGTGCCGCGCTGGCGCACGAGGATCGTGCCTGCATTGACGAGCTGGCCGCCGAAGCGCTTTACGCCGAGCCTTTGTCCGTGTGAATCGCGGCCGTTTGTCGAGGAGCCGCCGCCTTTCTTATGTGCCATGACGAGTTTCCTTTTTCTTCAGAGCGTTCTGCCCGAAATTCCAATGGAAAGCTGTTTCTTTGAAAACCGAAGCCGCGTGGCTTTAGGTTTAAAAGACGTTTTTACAGCTTGATTTCGCCGACCTGGACGGCAGTGAAATTTTGACGGTGGCCGCGAGAGATTTTGTACTGATTGCCCTTCTTGAACTTGAGAACGGTGATCTTCTTGGCGCGGCCCTGCGAAACGATCTTGCCGGTCACGCTGGCTTTGGAAGCGTCGTCGCCGAGGACGATTTTCTTCTCCTCGGTGTGCACCGCTAAAACCTTGCCAAATGTCACTTTTTCGCCCACTTCGCCCGAAACGCGCTCGATGCGAATGGTGTCGCCCGGTGCGACGCGATACTGCTTTCCCCCGGTTTGAATAACGGCGTACATCTGCCCTCCAAGCTGTCGAGACAAACGTCAATTATACGCATCCGCCCCCCGCCCGGTCAACGCACTTCCGCTACGACAAAACACTGATCGCGACAAGCGTTATGTCGTCCTTTTGCTGCGCCGATACGGGTTGCCACTGGCGAATCTCCGCGAGCAGTTTATCCAACATCTCCGAAGGCGCGCTCAGATGGTTTTCGCGAACGACTTGTTCAAGCCTCTTCTCCCCGAAGGCCTCTCCGCTGCCATTCTCCGGCTCACTTACGCCATCGGTGTAAAGCAGGAACCGGTCTCCCGGCTCGATGGCCGTCTCCCAAAGCGGATACTCGGCCTCTGGCAGCACCCCAAGCAATAGCCCGTTGCTTTCCACGCGCGCCAGCGTGCCGCTGTGCGCATGCAGCATAGGCGGATGTCCCGCGGCCGAATAAAACGCCCTGCGCTTCTCCATGTCGATCCACAGGTACGCTGCCGATACGAGTTGCGCTTTCAGTTGCGCGAACAGCATGCCGTTTAACCCACGCAACACTTCGCGAGGGTCGTGCGCGCAAGGTACCACCGATTGAATCGCCACCTTGATCATGGATGCGATCAGTGCCGCAGGCACGCCGTGCCCGGTGACGTCTGCCACCAGAAATCCTGCCCGCTTCTCATCAACCGCAATGAAATCATAAAAATCGCCCGCGACGGCTGTCATCGGCCGATAAGCCGCGGCAACCAGAAGGTTTTTCATTTCCGGATTTTTCCCAGGAAGAATCGAGGCCTGAATCTCCTGCGCAATCACCAATTCGCTTTCAATCGAATGCAAGCGCCGCTCTCCCGCCAGGGCGATCTGCACCGCTACATACCCAAACGAGGAGAGCAGAACCGCCAACCCCAGCGAGCCAGTGATGCGGGGCGGCTGGAAATCAAAGAGACGCGCCACGTTGAAATACAGCGCTTCCATCGCAAAAACAATTGTGCCCACCACCATGACGGCGCGGTTTGGCAGAATAAAGTACCTGCGCGAGAGACCCGGTACCGCAAGGACGATTACAAAAATGATGATTGCTGCGGCGGCGATCAAATGGATGTATAGGAGCAATTTTTCGCGGGAACCTGTAACGGCGAAAAATCCGATCCCGGCGATACCCAAGGCCAAACTCAAACTGATCACGGTCTTCAGAAACAACCTCATTTTCCCAGCGCTCAGCTCGAGGAAGGCAAGCGAAGCTACAGGGAAAAGCAGATAATCGATCGCCATCGTCAGGAAAGATAGGCTGCTCCTGCCTATGGATGGCAGGGCCGCCACCACACTTGTCGAGTCACCCAGGACCAGAGTTCCGTACATCGCACTCCATGCCCCCAACCACACAAAGATGCGCACTCGCACGCCGCTCCGACGCCGGACGGCAGCAAAAGAACACGCCACCAGCCCGATGAACACAAAAATCGTTCCGGACATGATCCCAACAACTTCGCTGCGGAGTATCGACGCAACTTGCCCCTGCAAACGGACACCTCGGTAGCGCCACGATAACAGAATCGACCCTCTCCCCGAATGAATACGGAATAGTGGGCTGGAGAGATGCCGCGGATCGGAGCGATGGATTTCGAGGGGTACGCTGAATTCCCGCCGACCACCGCAGTCACGCGTTCGTTATGCTGAGCACGTTGCTACTGGGGTCTTTGCACCAGGCGACCTGGATGGATTTGCCGGGTATGGTCACGATACCAAGCTCGTTGTGGGGCATTTGCGGATATCGATTGAACGCTAAGCCTTTGTCTTGCAGGGCTTTCACGGTGGCCGGGACATCCGGGACCGTAAAGCCGGGGATCGTATGCTCGTGCGGGGTAAAGTCTGCGACGACGGAGACGCGGAGGGCGACTCCACCTGTTTCGAAGATGGCGGCCAGGTCGTCTTCTTGCACCAAAGGTAAGCCAAGCATGTCGCGATAGAAGGTTCTTGAGCGGGAGCGGTCGCGGGAGCAGATTACCATTGCCGTCTTGGCGGATTCCAGAATTCCCATGAATGGCTTCCTTTCGGAGGGCTTTGGTGGGGGCTCGCTAACCAGGCTGAGGCCATCCGCCCTGGTTTTCTGTAAGTGTTCCTTCTAAAGGCAGATAAAGTCCTTTATTTTGATACACTTTCACAAGTGTTGATTCTAAAAGGTTTGCGTATTACGCGCTCGACTTGAAGATTTGCCCAAAAAAGCAAAAACGCCAGCACAGATGCTGGCGCTACTTAAAAACAATTGTACCCTAAAGCTAATATACCACTGCGGGTCGCGTCGTCTCAATGCAAAAAGTGGCGGGACGATAATCGGGAAGACGCGGATTGATGAGCTTGACCGCGACTGTGGGAATAAGGACTGCATTTGGAGCATCTTACGGGTTGCCCGCAACTTTCATTCCACTTTGGAGTTATACAGAGTGGGTGCTTAGGGATGGGAGATGGACCCGAAGGCACTTGGAACCCAGGCGGTTCGGAAGTAGTCGTTGGGATCCAGCGAGGACAAGACCATGCGTTACCTAAAATACGTTGTAGTTTTGGCATTATTGGGATTTGCGGCGGCGATGCCGTCTCAAGCCCAAGTGAGAGTAGGAGTCGGAGTGGGAGTCGGGCCAGCCTATGTTGGCGCGGCGCCGGTTTGCGCTTACGGCTATTACGGATATGCTCCCTATGCTTGCGCTCCATACGGCTACTATGGGCCGGATTGGTTCTCGGGTGGCCTATTCATCGGCGCTGGACCCTGGTTCCATGGCTGGGGCGGCGGGTATTGGGGTCGAGGTGGTGGTTGGGGCGGCCGAGGTTATTATGGCGGCCGCGGCTCCTACGGCGGACGAGGATTTGCTGGGCGCGGATTTGAAGGCGCGCGAGGCGGGTATGCTCACGGCGGAGCTGTTGCACGCGGATCGGTAGGCGGCGGGTTCCACGGTGGCGCCGGATTCCACGGCGGTGGCGGAGGATTCCACGGCGGTGGCGGAGGATTCCACGGTGGCGGTGGGTTCCATGGCGGCGGTGGACACCGGTAATTTGAACTAGCTCAACTCCTAGAAAATCGAACGGCTGGCGGCTCTTCCTGCCAGCCGTTTTTTTGTTTCAGGCGTGAAAAAAAGCGAAGAACAGCCTTATGACGAAAGAATTGGCCCCTCGAAGCTCGGGGTAAACGAGTGGCGAGTGACGAGTGGCTCATCGCGAGGCGCTCCTCGCTTTTGGTTGGGCGAACTTGAGTCCGGGTGAGGTCTGTCGTATTGTACGGCGCGTGATGCGAACGAAAAATTCTGGAATACGGGACGGCCTGGTGAACGCCTTCCCGGGGCAAAGTTAGGTGCCCCATCTCGAACTGGTTCACTCCCCCCATGCGCCTGGGCATAGTCCTCTAACGATTCATTACCGGGAGTTTGGGAAGGGGATGCCGCTGCTTTTTCTGCATGGCGGCTGGGGATACGGTGTCTATCCATTTGACAACCAGATTGAGCAATTGCAGGGGGAATACCGGATCCTGATTCCGGACCGCTCGGGGTATGGGCGGTCGACGCGGGTGCCGGAAGAGATGCCGCTGGATTTTCATAACCGGGCGGCGGCGGAGACGGTCGCGGTTCTGGATAAACTGGGGATTGAGAAGGCTGTTGTTTGGGGACATAGCGATGGTTCGGTCATCGCAGCGAAGATGGGATTGATCGCGCCGCAGAGATGTAAATGTTTGATTCTGGAGGCGTTTCATCTGCTGAAGCGAAAGCCGGGTTCGCGCGGATTTTTCGAGCGGTTTGCGGCACGGCCTGAAGAATTGGGCGATGAGACGAAGAAGTTGCTGGCTGCGGATCATGGAGAAGATCACTGGACGTCCGTTTTGCGGCGGAATTGCCGCGTGTGGTTCGAGCTTGCGGATCAGGTGAAACAGGCAGATGAGGATTTATATGAGGAGCGGCTGGGGGAGCTGAGCGTGCCGACGTTGTTTTTACATGGGAGGCTGGATCCGCGGACTGAACCTGGGGAGATGGCGCGGGTGCGGAACTCCGTGCCACAGGCGACGATGAGCTTCGTCGAGAATGGGAAGCATTGCCCTCATAGCGAGGAAGAGGCTTGGAGAGAGACGAATCGGATGGCCACGGAGTTTTTGCGAACCCAGCGGTAGCAAACGAAAGAACCACGGCCTTGCTTAGTCGTACATCGCAAAAGCGGGAGCAGGGCTCCCCTGCACTCCGCATAGAACCGCAAAAGCCAACAAGCCTTTTTGAATTGCGGGATCAGGCGTGAGGGTGAGATTTGTCGTAGATGTCCATGAGCTGGCGGATGGAGGCGTGGGTGTATTTTTGCGTGGTGGAAAGGGATTGGTGACCAAGGAGTTCCTGAATAGCGCGGAGGTCGGCGCCGTCGGCGAGGAGATGAGTGGCGAAAGCGTGGCGCAGGGAGTGGGGATGCAGGTCCCAGTTGACGTTGACGAGGCGAATGTATTTTTTGACGATTCGACCGACAGAGCGGGTGGTCAGACGGCGCCCGGCGTAATTGAGGAACACGGCTTCGGTGTGCGGGGCGTTGCGATGACGACTGCGGCGGTGTTTGGAGGTGTGCAGGAGCAGTTCGTCGCGTAGCGGCCAGTATTTGTCGAGCGCTTCCTGAGCTTTTGAGCCATAGGGGACGATGCGTTCCTTGTCGCCTTTGCCGCGGACGCGGAGGATGCGATCCTTCTGGTCCATGTCGGAGAGATTGAGGCCGGTGAGTTCGCTAACGCGAAGGCCGGCGGCGTAGAGCAATTCGAGAAGCGCGCGGTCACGACGGAGCAGAAGAGTCTCGTCGGTTACTTTGGCCGGTTTGCCGGGCGAAGCGTTTGGAGCCATGCGCAGAGGCTTGTGGGGGGGCGCGCCTCCCGCACTCGCGGAGGGCCCCATTTCGGCGAGTTGATTCAGGAAGCCATTCATCTCTTCGGCGGTGAGGACGGAAGGGATACGTTTGGGAAGCTTGGGAGTGGGAACGAGGCGGGCGGGATTTTCCTTCAGCAGGCCTTCGCGGACGCAGTATTTGAAAAAGGAACGGAGAGCGGCGAGCTTGCGCGCGATGGAGCTTTTCTGGAGGCCGTGGTCGTGGAGATGGGCGACAAATTCGCGGATGGTGGAGTGGGAGACCGCGGCGAGAGCAGGCGGCGCAAGGCCAGGAGGAGAGAGATAGGCTACAAATTGGCCGAGGTCTTTGCCGTAATTGGAGATGGTGTGCGGCGAGGAGTTCTTTACTGCGTGCAGATATTCGAGAAACTTGGTGATGGCCGTTTTCATTTTGTGCCGGGGACTAGCGGGATTGCAGCTCAATGATTATAGGACAGCGGATTGCCGCGGGTGCGAGCAAACTACGAAGTGCCAGTGGCAAAGCCGGTGACGACGATGAACTGACGCGTCGTCTCAAGATCAAAATTAATAGATTAGGGTTTGGCGCCGACAGGAGTGGGTTCTTCTGGCTGAACCTGGGGTTGCACGGTCTGCGGCTCGGGGGCAAGTTTTTCCCAGTCGCAACCTTCTTTAAGGCACGTGTGGACAGTGCCGATCTTGCTTTTCTTTTCGATTATAAATGGCGCGCCGCATTTCGGACACGGTTCCGCGATAGGCAGAAACGGAGTCGTGAAATCGCAGTCGGGGTAACGCGAACAGCCGTAGAAAATGCGCGGGCGGCCGCGGCCACCTCTGCCGGCACTGCCCCGGCGAACAAATTCGCCATCCTTGCATTTCGGACATTTGATACCCATGGTGATGGGTCGGGTGTATTTGCACTTCGGGTAGCCGGAACAGCCAATAAATTCGCCGAAACGGCCATGTTTCTTGATCAGGTGCTCGCCGCAGAGCGTGCACTTTTCTTCCAGGGGCTCGTCGGGCTGCATGGCTTTGCGAGTGCCTTCGACAAGGCGGCGCGTCGTCTGGCAATCCGGATAAGCTGAGCAGGCCAAGAACGGTCCGAAGCGTCCGGCTTTGATGACCATTTCCTTGCCGCAGTTGTGGCAATACTCGACTTTGGTTTCCCCGGGAACGGCGTCGGGGACGGCGGGCGAGAGATCCTGAATGAAATCGCAGTCCGGATAGCGTGAACAGCCCAGGAAAAAGCCCAGGCGGCTGATACGCTCGAGCAATTCGCCCTCTCCGCACTTTTCGCACTTCTTGCCGGTAGGAATGCCGGCTTTGTAGGAAAGCATCTCGTCGTCGGCTTTGTCGAGGTCGATGACGAACTTTTCCCAGAACTCTTTTACCGCGTCGCGCCAGGGGAGCTTGCCTTCTTCGATTTCGTCGAGCTCTTCCTCAAGGCGGGCGGTGAAGGTGACATCGAAAATGTCTTCGAAACTTTTGATGAGCAGGGTGGCGACGCGTTCGCCGAGCATGGTGGGCGTGAAGCGGCCCTGCTCTTTGGTGACGTACTCTCGTTCGACGATTACCGAAATGATCGAGGCGTAGGTCGAAGGACGGCCGATGCCTTTCTCTTCGAGGTCTTTCACCAGGGTCGCATCGTTGTAGCGAGGCGGAGGTTGCGTGAAGTGCTGGTCGGGACGAATTTTATCGAGCTTGAGCGTCTGGCCTTCTTCGACTCGGGGCAGGGCGTTGCCTTCGTCTTCTTCGTTTTTGTCGTCGTCGGCGGTGTCCACGGCGGCGGTTTGATAGACGCTCAAGTAGCCGGCGAATTTCTGGACCATTCCGGTAGCCCGGAACGTGTAATCGGCCACCGAAATATCGATGGTCGTCTGATCGAAGACGGCGGGCATCATTTGCGAGGCCACGAATCTTTGCCAGATGAGCTGATAAAGCTTGAACTGGTCCTCTTTTAGATATTTGCGGACGTCTTCCGGCGTGCGCGTCACGTCCGTTGGACGAACGGCCTCGTGGGCTTCCTGGGCGTCTTTTTTGGATTTGTAGTAGTTCGGCTTTTCGGGCAAATAGGCGCTGCCGAATTTTTGCGGAATCAGTTCGCGGACTTGGGCGAGAGCGTCCTGCGAGACGTTTACCGAGTCCGTACGCATGTAGGTGATCAGCGCGACGGAGCCTTCGTCGCCCAGTTCGACGCCTTCATAAAGCCCCTGCGCCACGCGCATGGTGTTCTTCGCCGAGTAGCGGAGGCGGTTGTAGGAAGCCTGCTGGAGCTTAGAGGTGGTGAACGGCGGAGGCGGATTACGCTTTTTTTCGCGTTGCGTGACGCTGGCAACCTGCCATCTGGCCTTGCTGACCGCGGCGACGATTTTATCGGCGGCCTCCTGGTTCGCTACTTCGATGTCTTCGCCTTTGTGCTTGAAGAGCTTGGCCTCAAAAAGAGGCGGCTGACCGGCGTCAAGCAGGGCGTGGATGGTCCAGTATTCCTGGGGCACGAAGGCGCGGATTTCCTGTTCGCGCTCAACGATTAAACGCAACGCGACGGTTTGCACGCGTCCCGCGGAAAGTCCACGGCGGACTTTGTCCCACAAAATCGGGGAAACTTTGTAGCCTACGATGCGGTCGAGAACGCGGCGAGCTTGCTGGGCGTCCACGAGATTGGCGTCCACTTTGCGCGGGTGCTCAAAGGCGGCGCGGATGGCTTTAGGGGTGATCTCGTTGAACGTGACGCGAAAAATCTTTTTGGGATCGATCGCAACGACCTCGGCCTTGGGAACTTCTTTAGGCGGTTCCACAACCGAAGCTTCCGGTTTGGCGGCTTTTTTCTTGAAACGCGAGGCGGTTGGCTCTTGCTCCACAAATTTGGAAGGCTTCGAAAGAACCATCGCCAAATGCGCGGAGATGGCTTCTCCTTCGCGGTCGGGGTCGCCGGCGAGGTAGACGGCTTCCGCCGTGCTGGCAGCTTTCCGCAGATCGTTAATAACCTTGCCTTTGCCGTGGATGATCTGAAGCGTGGGCTCAAAAATGTCTTCGTCGCTCAGCTTGATGATTTTTCCAACCGGCTTTTCTTTTTCTTTCGCGGTCTTCTTGCCGCCCTTTTTGGCTTTGGACTTTTTCTTTTTTTTGCCGTTACCTTCTTCTTCGCCGGGCAGACGGATACCAATGGTTTTCGTAGGCAGGTCCATAACGTGGCCGATGGAGGCCTTAACGAGGAAATTCCGCCCCAGATACTTATTAATTGTCTTCGCCTTGGCAGGCGACTCAACGATCACAAGAGAACGTGCCATCTTGTCTTTGTAACCCCGTAATGTTCAGCTGAGTGAGCCGGAGAGCGCGGCGTGTGTCCTTCTCGCTACTTACGTGTAGATGCGGGGATGCGCCGCTGCGATACTCTCCACCCTTAGATGCAGGACCAGTCGCCAGTGATTCGAGTCCGTATCCGCTTTCAAAGCAACACTTTGCTGAACCGCTTGCCGGGCGACTGCCGGACAATGCCTTTCATCTCCAGATTAAAAAGCGTAGCGAGAACCTCCGAAGAGTTCAAGCCGGAACGTTCGACGATGTCATCAATGTGTGTGATTCGTCGGGGCTGAGGAAGTCGTAAAGCTTTTCTCGGATGAATTCAGGCTGGCGGAGACGATGAGGTTGCGCTGCTCGGCTTCCGGCTTTTCGGCTTTGACCGGGGCGGCACGGACAGGGGTGGGGAGCTCTTCGATTACGTCCTCGGCGTGGGTTACAAACTTCGCGCCTTGTTTGATGAGCTGATTGGGAGCGAAGCTGACCGGCGGCGTTACGTTGCCGGGGACGCCAAAGACTTCGCCGCCGAATTCCATGGCGAGACGCGCGGTAATGAGCGAACCGCTGTACTGGGCACCTTCGACGATGATCACACCAAGAGGCATTCCCGCGACGATACGGTTGCCGATGGGAAAATTTTCCGGGGCGGGGTGAGTGCGAAGGGGGAATTCGCTCATGATGGCGCCGCGTTCCAGAACTTTTTCTTAAAGCTTTCTGTTTTCCTTTGGGTAGCAGACGTCAAGGCCGGTGCCGAGGACGCCGATAGCGCGGCCTTTGGCGGCCCTGGCGCCTTGATAACCATGCCGCGCGCCGCCATCTGCGTGCCCTAGAGGGTGGGTTTCCTGGTGCCGACGATGCTGAGCGCCGGAAAGTTGAGGACTTGCGGATCGCCGCGGACATAGAGCAGGACGGGCGGATCGTAGATTTGCAGCAGCGTTTGTGGATATTCGGGGTCCGTCCAGTTGATCAGGCAGCGGTCGATGTTGCGCGTGGCGGTTAGCTCTTTTTCGGCACGTTTGAAGGATTTTTTCTTGAAGACGGACTGCGCGACGGGAGCGGGCAGGCCTCAAGGTCGGTGAGCGGAGCGCGGAAGACGGCGTCTGGAGAGCCGAAACGCTTCAAGAGGCGAGCGGACAGACGGGAAGCGAGGCCGGGCGTCAGCGCCAGCCAGGAGAGGGAGTCTGGCTCCATTGCGGGAGGAGCGGATGCGAAAGATAACTGCATTGTTAAATAGTATTGCAGGAATATAAATGAGCTTAGACAGGTGGCGCTATGCGGGCTGAGCGGCCTCTTCGTTAAGGACTTTGTCCAAAGTTGTGACGAAGAGATCGGCGTCGGCTTGGGAAAAGATTAGAGGAGGGCGGAGTTTGAGGACGTTGTGGTACGGGCCGTCGGTGCCGGTGAGGATGCCGCAGTCGCGCAGGCGATTCACGACGTAGGAGGCTTGCATTGGGGCTGGGGCGCGCGTTGTGCGGTCAAGGACCAGATCGATGCCGAGGAAAAGGCCGGAGCCGCGAACGTCGCCGAGGAGTGCGTGTTTCGATGGCAAGGATTTCAAGCTCGCGAGGAAATAGTTTCCTACCGTGAGCGCGTTTTCCTGGAGGTGTTCCTCTTCGAGGACGTCGAGAACGGCCAAGCCCGCGGCGCATGCAACGGGATTGCCTCCGAAAGTGCTGAAGAATTCCATGCCGTTGTCGAAACTGGCGGCGATTTCTGGAGTCGTGATGACGGCTGCTAGAGGGAACGCGTTTCCGATCGGCTTGCCGAGGACTACGATGTCTGGGACGACGCCTTGGGTCTCGAATCCCCAGAAGTCCGTGCCGAGGCGGCCAAAGCCAACTTGTACTTCGTCGGCGATGCAAACGCCGCCGGCTGCGCGGACGTGCTGGTAGGTTTCGGCAAGGTAGTTCGGTGGAAAAACGATTTGGCCGGCGACGCTGGGAAGGGTTTCGGCGATGTATGCTGCCACGCTGCGGCCTTCATCGGCCATGTTTTCCATGATTTGGGCGACGTGCCGGGCGTATTTTGGGCCGGCTTCGGGATCGTCGCGGCGGTAGGGGCCGCGATAATCATCCGGAATGGGTGCGACGTGGACCCACGGTTTGCGGCCACTGCCGCCGGGGCGGTCGAATTTATAGGGACTGATGTCAATGAGCGTATTTGTGTGGCCGTGGTAAGCGTGCTCCAGAACGATCATGTCCTCACGGCCGGTGTGGGTGCGCGCGAGGCGCAGCGCCAGCTCGTTCGCCTCGCTGCCGGAGTTCACGAAATAACAGATGCGGAGCGGTGATGGCAGAAGACGGGTGAGACGTTCGGCGTAGCCATTGACGTTATCGTGAAGATAGCGCGTGTTGGTATTGAGAAGGGCAATTTGCTCTTGAACGGCGCGCACGACACGCGGGTGGCTGTGGCCGACCAGCGGGACATTGTTGTAGACATCGAGGAAGGCGCGGCCGGTGTCGTCGTAAAGGTATTGCTTCCAGCCACGGACTATTTTCAGCGGCTGCCGATACGAAAGGCTGAGATTTTTTCCCAGCAACTCACGGCGGGCGGAGAGAGTCTCTACAAGAGCTGGCTCTGAGGGTGGAAAACGATCGTTGGGGATTCCCAGAAGCAGATTCGGATCAGGCGAAAGAGAAGTCCACACGTTGCGTTGGGATGCGCGAGCCACTCCGGGAAAATCGGTGGCGTGATGAAGCAAGTCAACGATGACCTGAAAGTGAAGGTGAGGAGTCCATCCGCCGTTTTCGTGGACGTCGCCGATGCTGGCGAAATGCTGTCCACGCGGAATGCGCTGCCCAACTTGAAGCGCGTTTAGTGACATTCGATTCAGGTGACCGTAGAGCGTGAAGAATTCCTGGCCTTCTCCAGTCGCGTGCCGAAGTATCACAAGCGGACCGTAGTCGAGCGGGGCGGTGTTGTTTGCGGCAGCATGAACGATGCCGTCGAGCGGCGCATGGACGGGGGTACCGGCGGAGGCGAATAAATCGATTCCCAGATGAATGGTCCGACGTTCTTCGGTCGGATTTTCGCCGGCACCAAAAAGCGGAGACGTGTAGAGCAGGCGCGCCTCGTCGTATCGGCCAACGCCGAAGGCTGCACTTGCTTTCTTCATTTCGCGGAAGATGGCTTCGGCGAGGTTGGGCGCTTCCGAGGCGCGGGGATCGGCGCCGAGAAATTTGCTGCCGGCGCTCAAATCAAAAACGACGCATGGCGCTGCCCGTAAATCCCTATTGAGGATGGGAGCTGCGGCGCCCGCGTTGGAGGCGAGCCATTGCCGGACTTTTTCGTTTTCTGGAACAGCAGGCAGGCCACAGGCATCGCGAAACGTGAAATGCGCGAATCGCGGATGAATCTCGGCGAGCTTTTCGAGGGCATCCCATGCCAGGGCTTCGCTAATGGTCACGTAAGGATCATGGGGCACGACGGATTTGCGATGTGCCGCGTTCGTCACGCTGACGGCGAGGCGCAAGCCGATGAGTGCGTAAAGCGTGCTGATCTCCGCTTCCTTGAGTGGAAAGACGCTGTGGTAACCCGCGACGACCGCCGCTGCGGTGGGCAAAGGGTCTTTCTCTCCCAGCACGGCATACGCAGCCGCGATGGCGACTTCGGAGACGGTGAGTCCGTAATGCATGTCGCCGAAATCGATGACGCTGACTACTTTTCGCGGCTGGGGCCACGCCGGGCTAACCAATACGTTGTAATCGTTGGCGTCACCATAAATGACGCTTCGGCGCAACGACGCCAGATTTGGAACAACTTCGGATTCGTACAAGGCAAGAAAGCGCTTGACGAACGCGCGCCTGACAGGATCCCGGATGTAATGGAGATAGCCGCGAATCCATCCAGACTTGGACAGGTCCCATTTCAATTCGCGATGAGCGGCTGGATGAGAAAAATCCGTCAGGGCAGCGTCCATTTCGCCTAGAAATTGACCGAGGCTGCCTAACAACTCCGGACTGTGTGGATTTACTTTGGCTAAGACCGTGCCGGGAACATACGTGAGCAGCCAGAGGAGCCGCTTCGTTCCATCCGAAAGAGGACTAAACGGAAATGCTTCTCCGTCTGGGGCCGAGAAGACGCGAGGAAGAGCGAGCTGTGGCACACGTTTCGCCAGGTGCTGCAGCGCCTGGCACTGCATTTCCACGAAGGATGGTTGCCTCGCGGGATGCATGATTTTCAGGACAAATTCGCGGCCGTCGTCACCGGTCAAATAAAAATTGTCGTCGTATTCACCGGGAAGCGATTTGGCGGAGATTTCTAGACGGAAGATTTCGCGCGCCAGCCGAACCGCTTCCGATTCGGTGACCGGCTGGGTCACGCGGGCTTCGGGCATCATGCGGTGAATCTTATCCGCAAGCGATGGAGCGCGTCCAATAGTGTGTAGTGGGGCGCCTCGACCCTCACGCTACCGGAGACACCGCAGCATTCGACACGCGCAGTGAACTTAAGTCCTTTCGATGCAACACTTACGCCGACCCTCAAGGGTTGATTCTAGGAGACTTACAAAATGCCTAACTCTTTTCGGTGCAACACTTACCGATTTGCACGAGGGGCTTTTTGACACTTTCCCCGATGGCCTATCTGGCTTCTGCGCTGCGCCGAACAGATCGAATCACATTTCTCCCCGCGGCGACTGCACGGAAACAGGTCCATTCACCGTCGAAAGCCGGATCATTGCCGGCGAGCCGCCGAATTCGATGCGGCGGTTGTTGTCGTCCCAGGTCTTGTGCGCGTTATCGCAGATGCTGGCCTTGCAGCTCATCGGCGAATCGTTGCGCGATTCCACGCTGAAACTGGACTTGTAGTCCGAAGGGACAGAAAGCGTCATAGGGCCGTTATTCGCGTCGGCCTCCAGACCCGCGCCGGTCCAACTGGTCCCTTTCAGATCGATGGAAATCGGGCCATTGCCCGTGTGGATGCGGACGTTGCCGCTGCTCCCTGAAATGGTGACAGGGCCATTCTGCGCCCGGACATCGGCATCGCCGGAAAAATCGCGCAGTGTGATCGGTCCGTTGGTGGCCCGGGCGGTCAGCTTCCCGTCTACGCCGTAGAGAGAAATCGGGCCGTTGGCGGTCTCCATGTCAATGACGGACGCTTTCGGCGCGCGAATGAGAAGATGGACCGTCCACTGGTCTTCGTCGTTGGGCCCGTTTGTCGAAACTTCGCCGTTCTTGATGGAAAGCGTTATTTGGGGCAGAAGCCGCTCGGCGCGGCTATCGTAATCTGCAGCGAACTTGCAGGCCGTCACGGAGTAGGTGTCTTTCTCCCAGCCCTGTATCTGGACGCCGCCATTCGGATGCGGACGAACGCGCAGTGTTGGCGAATCGGCTTTTGTTACGGTGCGCTCCTCAGACTGCATTTTAGCTTCCGCATCCTCAAAGCGAACGTGGAGGTCGGAGCAATCCGTGGCGGGTTCATGATGGCGATTGAAACTCATGGAATGGTTCAGCTGCCCATCGGGCGGCGCAGGCGGTGCTTCCGGAGCGGCGGGAAGATCCGGCATAGGAGATAGGGCAGCCATTGCCGGACTTGCCGCCGCACCAGGCTCGGCTGGTGCTGGAGCATGAATCGGAGTAGTGGGAGGCGCTAAAGGAGCTGGCGACGTGATTGCCGAGGATGGCGGGGTCGCGGGACTTGGAGGCAACAGATCGTTCTGGGCGCTCACAGTGGCATTAAACGCATAAAATCCGGAGCCGGCGGTTACGGCCAATAAGAAAAGTTCAAAGCGCGATTTCATGGAACATACCCTCCCATGGCTACATAGACGAACGAAACTCGCCTCGGTCTGGTCGGTTCGGTAAGTAATTGGCATAACGAGACGAGCAGGGCAATCGGCCGCCCCTCCCTGACGCAGATGCGGTTCTTTCTGATTTAAAAGGAGTTGTTGTTTTTTACGGGTTCGTCAGCGGGTGCAGGCGCAGAGGTTATGCGGGCGATTTGAGAAAAATCCTTGTTTAGAGTGAAGACACTGGCTTGGTTTTCCAGCGCCATGGCGGCAATCAAAGCATCGGTGGTGGTTGGTGTAATGCCTCTCGAACGCGCAAGCCTAAAAATACTCGCGGCCTCCCGGGGAGTCGAAAGGCCCTGGGGCTCGAGGATTTCCCACATGGAAAGGAACTCCTCCACCTTAGTTATATTCCGGGTAAGCCCCTCGAGAACTTCTGTGACCATAAGGCCAGCCAGAGCAAAAGGCTCGGCGTCAATAATCATTCGCCGAAGCTGAACCCCGGCCGATCCAGGAGAAGAACTGAAAAAATCGATCCATACCGAACTGTCGACAATGATCAAGCACGATTCCTGCGCATGGCCTTCCGATCACCCTTCCAAATGCCTGTACCATAATCGCGAAGGATACCCTTCCGGGTTTCGGAGCTCACGAGCAGGTGCAAGGCTCTATCCACAATGGCTCGCTTGGTTTTGAGCCGGGTAAGCTTGCGGGCCTTGCGGACCAGTTCCTCGTCAATTTCACACCCTTTTCAGAGAACTTGGTGTAAAGGTTCAGGGGCGGCCTTAATCTAAAAAAATTACGGCTGCCAGTCGCAATCGAGCATCCCCATACTCCCTATCGGCGGGCCATCGGGCGGCTCGACGGGCGGCGTCAGATCCATGCGCTTGGGATCTTTTTCAAACAGCTCAATTTGCCTGGCCGCGAAGTAGACGTGCGCCCGATCGGAAATTACGCCTGAGGGTGAATTGAGCCAATCCTGTAGCTCTTTGAGTTTGAAGGAGGCGATGGCGCGAACTTCGTCAGTTGCGTGGTCATTGGCGGAGAGGGCCATCAAATCGTATAGGGCGACATTGTCGATGGTGTTGGCGATTTCCGCGTTGTAGCCTTTCCCGTGCGGCGCTTTCCACGTCGCGCTGAGCACGGCGTCGAGGATTTCGTCGAGGCCGGGGTTTTCTTGATGGCGCGCGTGGAATTCGACGAGGCGCGCGGCGCGCTCCGGATTGAAGAGAAATTGCAGGACGTGCTGCGCTGCGGATTCCGCGGGAGCGAGCGCGTCAAAAGCCGGGCTGGTGTGAATCTTGAAGTCCTCGCGGTCACGCGGGTATTCCGGCGGACGCGGGGGAATCATTTTTAGCAGCGGCTCGGGCAGGGCGAGCACCTCCGGTTTCAGCGTAGCCAGAACGGCGGCAAGTGCGCGGCGCTGCTCGGCGGGAGCGACGATTTGCGTGGGAATCTCGCCATCCCCGCGCAATGCAAAGGTGTAGTCCATTCCTCCGACGAGCTTGCTGGCGGCTTCGACCTGGTAGCGATGCAACATGTAGATGGGTGCGAGAGTGTCTTCCATGGTCGCGAGTGGCGCGCCTTCGCGAATATTGTTTTCGCCGAAGCGTTTTAGGGCGCCGCCGCGGACCTGCATCAGCCGGTTCAATTCGTCCACAGGATTCGAGCCGCTATCCCAAAGATGCGCGACGCTGCTGGAAGAGCCTGGGGGACGCGCATCCTGGTCCGTGAGGTAACGGAGGCCACGGCCGAAAGCGTCGGTAAGTATTTTATTGAGAGCGGCGCGCTCGTCGGTACCCGGCGCGAAGTCGCGGTAACCCCATGTGATGGAGACTTTGTCCCATTCGCCGATGCCCGTGGCATAGGCGTCGGAGAGATCGGGAGTTCCGTCGGCGGCGAGGTTCACCAGCGGTGGCGGATAATCCATCACCGAGGAACGGTTGACCGTGCTGGCGGAATAGTTGTGCATTAGCCCGAGAGTGTGGCCAACTTCGTGGGCCGCGAGTTGGCGAAGGCGCGCAAGGGCCATGTCCATCATTTTTTGTGAGACAGGTTTTCCTTTTTCGTAGGGAGCGAGCAGCCCTTCGGCAATCAGGTAGTCCTGGCGCACGCGCAGCGAGCCAAGCGTGACGTGTCCCTTAATGATTTCGCCGGTGCGCGGGTCAATGACCGCCGCGCCGTAGGACCACCCGCGCGTCGCGCGGTGCACCCACTGAATCACGTTGTAGCGGAGATCCATCAGGTCAGCGTCTTCGGGCATTAGTTCCACGCGGAAGGCGTTTTTGTATCCGGCGGCTTCAAACGCCTGGTTCCACCAGCGCGCGCCTTCGAGAAGCGCGGAACGGATCGGTTCGGGCGCACCGCGATCGAGGTAATAAACGATGGGCTGAACCGGCTCGCTGAGCGCGGCTTTCGGATCTTTTTTCTCGAGGCGGTGGCGAGCCGTAAAACGTTTGACGATGGGTTCGCTGACCGCCGTCGCGTAATCCATGTAGGCGATTCCGAAGAAGCTGCTGCGTGGATCATAGATGCGGGGCTTGTAACCCGGCGGGGGAAGCTGGACGAAGGAGTGATGCTCGCGAACGGTGATGGATTCAGGGGACGGAGTGACCTGGCGCACCCAGCCGCCTGGTTCGTCACCTGCGAATGTCAGCGTGGCTTCGACTTCCGTGTTGAGCGGAAAATTTTTGGTGTGGGAATTTTCCGCCAAGGGAGGAAAAATCGCGCAGCGCGAGGCATCGAGGTGGTAGGAACCCTGCTTCGTGCGTCGAAGCGTCGCCGGAATGCCGTGAGCGTCTCGCAGGAAGAAGTCCGTCGCATCCACCAGCGCGTGGCCATTTTCTTCGGCGCCAACGGTGAAACCCCAGAGCGCGGATTCCGCGAAAGAATCACGGACCGCGCGGCGCTCATCGGCGTCGTTCGAAACAGCGCGATATTCCAGGTTTTCTTGGATGAGCAGAATTTTTGGGCCGCTGCGCTCGAACCGAACGATGCCCGTCATGCCCAGCTGGCCGCGGTCGAGCCCAATGTCGTTCGAACCGATGCCCGCGGGGAGACCGCTCTGATACAGGAATTCCGTGCTCCACTTATCAATTTCGAGCCACAGCTTGCCCTGCTTTGCGTCCCAATAAAGATTGAAATATCCGGGGAGCTTTTGCATCCCCGCCGTTTTGTCGGCGATGGTCGGCGTCTGTGCTGCGTCGGGAAGTGCTCTATCGCGAGGTGCCGCGAAAGCCAGCGCGGGCACGGCCAGCACGCAAAGCAAAAAAAGACACCTGCAACGTTTCAGCATTTTCAAAGCCTCCGAATGGAAAGAACGTTTTACAACAAAGACGGCTCGCACGGGGGAAAATCCGGTCTGCTATACTTGGTTGAAATCGCGAGCATCCCGAACTTGAACAAACTTCGCATCTCCATCGTGCAATACCTGAATACGGCGCCACTGGTTCGTGGTTTTACGCACGGCCCGCTGGAAGGCAAGTACGACCTGTCGTTTACCGTCCCCTCGCAATGCGCGGAAGCCCTGCGCACCGGAGCAGCCGACATCGCGATTATTCCAGCGATTGAGTATCAGCGAATCCCGGATTTGGAAGTTCTGCCGGGGATGGCCATCGCCTCGCAGAATCGCGTACGCAGCCTTTTGATCGTCTCGAAGAAACCAATCGAACAAGTGAAGAGCCTTGCGCTCGACCGCAGCTCGCGCAGCACGCAAGCTCTAACGCGAATTCTCGCCGACGAGTACTGGAAAATCTCTCCTGAGTTTTTTGAAGCCGATCCTAATCTGCCCGCCATGCTAGAAAAAGCCGACGCAGTTTTGCTCATCGGCGATCCCGCTCTGCGCCTTTCGATCGCCATCGAGAAAAAGTGCGCCGTCGGGCCGGAAGGACGTGCTACATGCCAAGCCGCAACTCTGGGCCTTACGAACTCCGGCATTTTCCGCGTGTACGACGTGGTCGGTGAATGGCGCAAATGGACGGCGCTTCCTGCGGTTATGGCAGTGTGGGCGGCAAAGCGCGGAGTGATCACGCCAGAAGTGCTCGCTGACTTCACTCTGTCGCGTGATTTCGGTCTGATCAGCATCGGCGAAATTTGCAAAGAAGCCTCACTCGAACTCGAGCTGCCGCAATCTGAACTCGAGTCTTACCTGCGGAACAACATTGACTTTCATCTCGGAGAAGACAATCGCCGCGGACTCGAAAAATATTTTCAGGAAGCCGACAAACTGCTGCTGATTCCCGAAAACAAGAAAATTGCATGGGCGAGCGCAACAAAAGACGAGGTCCGTGCCTCTGCGAAGCTCTAGGGGCATGGCACTTTCACCCGAGCCTCGCAGGGCCCTGCCGTCCGGCGAGGCGATTAGAGTTTGCATGCGGCATTCGATAGAATGAAAAGACATCGAAAAGAAGGAAAACCGTGGGATTAACCAAGCAAGAAGCCCTGGACATGCTGCAATCCGACGACCTCGTGGGCGTCGGTATGGCCGCGCACCAATTGCGCTTGAAGAAAAACGATCCGCGCGTCGCGACCTACCAGATCGACCGCAACATCAATTACACGAATTTCTGCACCGAGTACTGCTCGTTTTGCGCCTTCTACCGCCCACTCGGCGCAAAAGACGGCTACATCCTTTCCTTTGAAACCATCTACGAAAAAATCGAGGAGATGCTGACGCTCGGCGGTACCGGCGTACTGCTCCAAGGCGGCCTGCACCCCGATCTGCAAATCGGCTATTACGAAAATCTTCTCCGCTCGCTGAAAGCCCGTTTCCCGCAAGTGCACTTGCACTGTTTTTCCGCTCCGGAGATTCTTTGCATCGCGGAAGTCAGCGAACTCAGCGTCGAGGACACCATCAAACGCCTGATGGACGCTGGTTTGCAATCCATCCCCGGCGGCGGCGCGGAAATCCTGGACGACGAAATCCGCGGCAAAATTGCCCGCCTGAAGTGCACCAGCGATGATTGGGAGCAGGTCCACCGCGTCGCTCACAAGCTCGGACTACGCACCACGGCGACGATGATGTTCGGCTGCGGCGAAGAGCTGCGCCACCGTGTGAATCACCTCGAACGCCTCCGCCGCATTCAGGAAGACACCGGCGGCTTCACGGCATTCATTCCGTGGATCTTCGCGGCGGAAAACACCGCTCTCGGGAAAAAAGTGCAGGAAACGACAGCCGTCGATTATCTGAAAACGCTTGCGGTCAGCCGCCTCTATCTCGACAATATTGACCACATCCAATCGAGTTGGCTCACGCCCGGCATAAAAGTCTGCCAGGTGGGTCTGCAATTCGGCGCCGACGACGTCGGCAGCATCCTGATTGAAGAAAACGTCGTCTTCGCCGCTGGCGTAAAAAACCGCACCAATGAAAACGAGCTGCGCCGCATCATCTCCGACGCGGGCTTCATCCCCGCACAGCGCGATACGCTCTATCGTTCCTACGCTCTGAAATAACCGGAAATAATCGCGAAAAGTTGTCTACTTGGCGGGTTTTCGAAGGGGTCGAAGCACAAACTCCACCTCGGTCCCATCCGGCAAATCAATATCTTCCAGGGGGTACATGATTCCGCTACGGAACCGCGCCTTGATCCACCGGGGCCCCGGTTTGGTTTCGCTGACCTCTGCCTTTACAGGCGCTCCCGGCCGGGGCGGCGCTTCCGCCGTCTCATCGAGCGCCTCATTCGCCAGCGCATCCGCTTCCCGGTTCTGCTCGCGGTAAACATGGTTGATGTGGAACGATTCGAATCCCATCGACATTTTCTTCGCCCGCTCGAACAGCGGCCGCAAATCCTCGCTTTTCACCTTGTACTGCCCCTGCATCTGCTTGACCATCAATTCCGAATCGCTCTCGACTCGCAAAGCCCGGATGTTATGCGTTTGCGCATAGTCCAGCGCCGCAATCAATCCGTAATATTCCGCGACATTGTTGGTCATCCGCCCGATGTATTTTTTCAGCTTGGCAACAAGCTCGCCCTTGCCATCACGAATCACCACACCATAAGACGCGGGCCCGGGATTTCCACGCGCCGCGCCATCAATGTTGGCTTGGTGCGCAGGCATTGCGGGCTTGTCCTCGGCAGGCGCGCCGGGGAACAGTCCACCGGCGGCTTTCGTTGGTTTTGGCAGTCGTGGCATCAGGAGTGGGTAGCCAGCGGAATCGGCTCCAAAGTATACAAAATCAAACCGCAAGACTCGCATCGGTAAATCTCTTCATTCGGCTCACGGCGAAGTTCCTGCAAAGTATGCGGCAAGACGCGCATCCCGCAACCGCGGCATTGGCCATCGCGCGCCTCCGCAACCCCGGAGCCATGGTGCCTCTTGGCGATGCGGTCGTAAAGGTCGCGTACATCCTGCGGTATCGGAGCCAAAGCCCGTTCGCGTTCGGCCAGTAGAGACTCCACCTGTTTCTTCTTTTCCGTTTGCAGAGCCTCAATTTCTTTTTTCTCTTTTGCGACAGCCTGCTCGTCTTCCTTCAGGTTCGCTTCCGCGTGCCGCACGCGCCGCTCTGCCTCTTCGCTGGCCATCATCACTTCCAATTGCGCGTCTTCCGCCTTGGCGACTTCCGCCTCTGCATTCGCAATCTCATGCTGCAGCGCTCTGTAAGCTTCGTTGGTCTTCACCGCCCCGCTCTGGTCACGATACTTCTTCGCGCGGTCTTTCCACTGCTGCACGTCCAGCTCGAATTTCTTCCGTTCCTTCTGGCTGTTGAGCAGTCCCTCTTTCGCTGCGACTACGGAGGCCTTCGCCCCGCTCAGTTTCGTGTCGGCTTCGCGCACGCGCTTCGGAAACGTCTCCAACTCCGTGCGCAGCGCGGCAATCAGGTGGTCCACCCGCTGAAGCTCAATAAGATGAGGAATGGCGGAATGCATGGGCCTGTAATACTAGCACAGCACGAGCTATGCTTTGCCGGAGCGGAGCTTTGGTGCGCTGCTGGCAGGAAGGTGCCCTAAGGAAAGTGCAAGTCTTGGGCACGCAACCATTCCCGGCCGCTTCGAGCCTGCTTGGAGCCCCGTTCAGAGGAGGATGAGAAATGCCGCATGTGCAAATCACCTGGGTCGAAGGCCGGACTCCGGAAATGAAACGCAAAATTGCCGAGCGCATCACGGCCGTTTTAATCGAAGATGGCAAGGCCAAGCGCCAAAACATCCACGTTTCGTTCCACGACGTCCCGGCAACAAACTACGCCGAAGCAGGCGTGCTGGTGGCAGACCAGAAGCGAAACCCGTAAGAACACGAAACTCGGCGCCCGAAGGCTGTCAGAATGGCCATTCACTTTTTGAGTGGTCAGTTGATTTCTCGGACTTCCATGCTCTGGTCCATCGCAAGCGTGGGGTATCGTATGGGCGAACCCGCAGGCGCCGGAGCGTGTCGCGCCGTCACGCTGAAGTTGCCATCGGAGCATGCGACAGAATACGTGTAACCATCGCGCTCGGGGCGCGACATCGAAAGGGCATTGGAAGAAATCATCTCCTCCAGCGTCGCGCAATGCCCGTTCTGCGCGATAGCCGCGCGTTCAGCCTGCGCAATCTGCAGCAGATCGGCGCGCACCCCGGTCAGGCTGATCGCCTGTGTGGGAGCCGTGCCTTGATCCGTCACCGGCATGCGCTTCAAAGTCACTTCATACACCACGGCCCCCACCGCGCAAGCAACGAGGATCGCAATAAAGGCCTTCATAAACTCAATTCTCCATCCGTCCCCGACGCCCAGCAAGAAACTTATGCAGTCTAGTGCAGTAGCAGGCACCCAGCCACATATCCCTCGAGCGCTCTGTCCGGGATAGCGGACTGCGCAAGTTTCTTCCGCTTTCTAATTGACACTCGAACCCCACTCCAGTAACAACTATAGTACCCAAAGTTTCTCTAGGAGATTTCTGATGAAAACCAAGTCCCCTCTCGCCCTAGGGCTGGCACTGTTCCTCTCGGTCATCATTGCCGTCCCGGCGGATCTTTCCGCAGATCCGCAAGCCGCTGGACAGGTCGCCGGCCATGTGGATCGCGTGATTCCATCGGCTAGTATCGCGCGCGGTTCCAAGACCATCAACGCAGCCGCGAAAACGCCGGTGGACTGGCAGGATCTCGTGAACACGCAGGCCAGCGGCCGCGCACGCGTTGCCCTAGACGACGGCTCGGTCCTCAACGTGGGCTCCGATTCCTCGGTCAAAGTGGAGAAAGTAGACGCAGGCGCGCAGCAAACGTCCCTTGAGCTCGCTTACGGCAAGCTGCGCACGCAAGCGCAAAAAATTGCCAAGCCCGACGGCAAGTTTGAAGTGAAAACCGCCGCTGGTGTGGCCGGCGTCGTGGGCACGGACTTTTACGTCGGCTTTGCAAACGATGTGATGAATGTGGTCGTCTATGAAGGCCTTGTTCGCGTTTGCAATAACGCCGGCGTTTGCGTGATCGTGAAAGCCGGCCAGATGACCAACGTGCGCCACGGCGACAATTCGGCTCCCGAACCTCCCACACAGGCGCCCCTCGACCTGCTTGTTTCGCTGACCAAGGATACCGAGGTTGGCCCGCGTCCGGGCGCTGGCCTCGAAACAGCGGGTGGAATCGGCAAAGGCATGGGCATCCTGATTGGTGTTCTTGCGGTGGTCCCGATCGTGGTTTTTTCCGTTCTCGCCACTCACAAATCTACTCCGCCGGCTCCGGTCAATCCTTGCGTACTCAATCCCAGCCAGTGCGGTTAACAGCTGGAACGGGAGCGTAACACCTTCGCATGATTGGGCCCCGACTGCCTGGCGCAGCCGGGGCTTTCCCTTTCCCGCGCTATGCAACTCCCGGGAGCTAATAGCCGTCCAACCAATGTGACGAATAAGACGCCGCTGACTCCCTCATTTTGTGCCGTTACCCGCGGTAGCGTACACTGGATGTTTCGTGGTCCCGTCTAACTCTAAGTGAGGCAATCCTTGACCATCTCTGCTCGTTTTCAACCGAGTTTCATTCGCCGTGCTTTGTGTTTCTGCATGGCGCTGGCGCCGTTCACCGCAATCCTGACGCATGCGGCGCCCCCACCCGATGCGCAAGCAAAGAAGTCTCCTTTGCTGGCCGCGCTTCAGGCCGAGTTGGATCGCTCTTTAAAAACTTTCAAGTCGCAGGACCCTCCTGCCTATTTCATCGGCTACACCGTCACAGATACGCAGCGCGCGGACGTTTCCGGCTCGAATGGCGCGCTTTTGAACAGCAACGAATCCCGCAACCGCTGGCTCGAGGTTTCCGTACGCACCGGTGGCTACGACGTGGATGACACGCACAAGGTCGGCGAGCGTACGCAGACCAGCGCGGGGCCGGGCACATCGGTCCCGGTAGACGACGACGCTGATATTTTGCGCCGCGCCGTTTGGCTCGAAACCGACCAGGAATACCGCGCCGCTGCCGAGGCCTACATCAAGATCAAGACGGGCAAGGAAGTGAAGGTCGATTCCGTCGAAAACCGCGCACCCGATTTTTCTCACGAGCAGCCGCACACCTTTATCGGCCCGCAGGTCTCGTTCACACTGGACCGCAAGCCCTGGGAAGAAAAGGTTCGCGCTTACACGAGGGCTTTTCGCGAATCCCCCGCGATCATCAATTCGATTGTGACCTTCACCGCGCAGGCCCAGAACGTTTTCCAGGTCAACAGCGAGGGAACACAGCTCCAGTTTGGCCAGATCCGCTACCGCCTAGAGCTGTTCATCCAGGGCAAGGCGTCCGATGGTATGGATATCGACCGCTACTACAACTTTGACTGGGTGAATCCGTCCGACGCGCCGGACGACAAGGCCGTCTCGGCCGCGCAAGCCACGATGCGCAAGGAACTCGAGGGCCTCGTCGTTGCCCCAATTAATGAGCCTTCCGTTGGACCAGCGCTTTTAACCGGGCGCGCTGCCGCCGTGTTTTTCCATGAAGTCTTCGGCCACCGCGCCGAAGGTCATCGCCAGAAGGACGCTGCCGAGGGTCAGACTTTTGCGAAGAAAGTCGGTGAACCGATTCTCCCGAGCTTCTTGAGCATCGTGGACGACACCACCATGAAAAAACTGGGCTCGGAGGATCTTCTCGGATACTACCAGTTCGATGACGAAGGCGTCCCCGCGCAGCGCGTGACTCTGGTGGATCACGGCGTCTTGAAAGCTTTCGAGATGTCGCGCTCCCCGCTTGTCGGCTTCCCCAATTCGAATGGGCATGGACGCCGTCAGCTAGGCGCCACGCCGGTCTCTAGGCAAGGTAACCTGATCGTCGAAAGCAGCAAGACGGTTACGAACGCACAACTGCGTGCGAAACTGATTGAGCTCATCAAGGCCCAGGGAAAACCGTTTGGCCTTTTGATTGATGACATCGCGGGTGGCTTTACCTTTACCGGTCGCGGCCAGCCACAAGCCTTTCAGGTGCTTCCGCTGGTCGTCTACAAGGTGTTTCCTGACGGCCGTCCCGATGAATTGGTCCGCGGCGTCGATATCGTCGGAACCCCGCTCGCAGCGCTCACAAAAATCGTGGCTACCGGCGACACTCCGGAAGTTTTTAACGGTTACTGTGGCGCAGAGTCCGGTTCCGTCCCGGTTTCCGCTGCCTCGCCCGCCATTCTGACCTCGGAATTGGAAGTCCAGAAGAAGGAAAGCTCCACGGATCGTCCTCCCATTCTTCCGCCTCCTGCGCACGACACCGTCAAGACCGGAGGCCAACAGTGAAGCGCGTAAACGGGATTGCTCGTCTCGCTCTTTTCGCAGCAGCTTGGAGTTGCGCAATCGTGACCCCGGCCCAAACTTCTCAAACGCCGAAGGATAACGACCACACTCTTCAGGCCATGCGCGACGAGATGGCTCGCTCCAAAACCCGTCTCGAGTTGCAAATTCCCGGCTCCGCGCAGCCTCAGCGTCCTTATTACCTTGAATACCGCCTCCTGGACCTCGACGTCCGCGAAGTCGTCGCCGAATTTGGCGCGTTGCTTTCCACCTCGCACACGCGCAATCGCTTCATGGATGTTGCGGCCCGTGTCGGCGATTACAAGCTGGACAGCTCCAATTTCATAAGCGATGACGGTTTCCGCGGTTTCATCGGCCCCACCGGTTCCGTCGGCATTGACCGCGATTACGATTCGCTCCGCCAGGATCTCTGGATTGCCACCGACCAGGCTTTCAAGGAAGCCGTCGAGACATATTCCAGAAAGCAGGCTTATCTAAGCAGCCTCGCTCGCCAATCGGATATCGACGACTTTCAAAAAGTAGACCCCATCCAGATGATTGATCCGCTTGTTACTCCGGACTGGAGCAACCGCAATTGGGAACAGGAAGCGCGCGAGACTTCTGGCGCCCTGCGCGCTTTTCCGCAAATCTACGAAGCGCGCGTGACCTATTACCTGGTTTACGCCACCGAGTATCTGCTCACCAGCGAAGGTACCGAGATTCGTACCACCCATTCCTATGCCGCCATTGAATCGGGAATGAACACGCTCGCCGACGACGGCATGCAGATTAACCACATGTACGCCACCTACGCTCCAAAGCCGGCCGATCTTCCCAGTGCGGACGCGGTGCGCAAGTCCCTGAACGTAACGGGAAGTGAATTGATGGCCATGCGCGCTTCACAGCCCGCGCAGGACTATACCGGTCCCGTGCTCTTTGAAGCCCGCGCCGCCGCTCCTTTGCTCGCCCAGGTTCTGACTCCCGCGATCAACGGTGCTCGTCCGCCGGTCTCTTTCACTCCGGTGATGGAGCAACTGCTTAGCGGACTGGGGGGCCGAAGCGATTGGGTCGGCCGAATGGGTGCGCGTGTTCTTCCCGGGACTGTTTCCCTGGTGGACGATCCCAACGCCAGAGAGTTTCACGGAACGCCCTTGATCGGAAGCTATTCGGTGGACGACGAAGGTGTTCGCGCGCAGAAAGTGACGATCGTGGATAACGGCACCGTAAAGGAACTGCTGATGTCCCGCCGTCCCGGTCCGGATTCCGACCAGTCCAACGGCCACGGCCGCTCCGCCTTCATCAACGACGCCAAGCCCACCATGAGCAACCTCTTTTTCAATGCCACGGAAACGCAATCGCCCGCCGAGCTGAAGAAAAAATTCCTCGATGAGTGCCGCTCCGAAAAACTGCCCTATTGCCTTGTCGTCCGCGAGATGGACAATCCCTCCATCAGCCTTCTTCACCAGGATGATTTCTCGGAGCTCCTCGCGAGCTTCGGAGGCGGAGCTGGGACGGGAGATCGCTTGCCGCTCATCGTCTACAAGGTTTATCCCGATGACGGCCGCGAAGAGATGGTTCGCGGCGCTCGCATCATTGGTCTGAACACGCGCATGCTGCGCAACCTCGGTGGCATCGGCAACGACAATTTCGTCTATAACTACATGCAAAGCCAGGTTTCCGGTTTCGCCGGAACCGCACTCGGCGCCTTCGGCTCAGCCCAGAGCGGCTTGCCCGCCTCCCTAGTGGCCCCGTCGCTTCTCTTCGACGACCTGGAAGTCCGCGGCGCCCGCGGCGAGCCCAAACGCCTGCCTTTGCTGCCAGCACCGCAAATGACAGCTGGCAATTAGGCGCAAAAGCAGCGCGCACAATGCGAACGATAAGTTGTTTGCTTTGAATAAATCGGAATCTGGTCAAATTTAAGTGCTTTAATTTCACCAGTACGAATATTCCTCTATTTAACCATACGGTTAAATAAAAGAGGCATTAAAATCCGTACCACGGGTGCTATGTTTAAACCGATCGTTTCCTTTTAACGTAGATCTAGATATGAACGACCTCACTCGCCGCGGTTTTATTTTCAGCGCCGCTACTCTTGCGGCTTACGGATTGTTGGTGGGTGTGCAGCGTGCGTGCCGCTCCGCCCTCGCGAGTGACAAGTCGTCGAAAGCAAATTCAGGTCCCGTGCAAATCGAAACTTTTTCGGATGACGGTACGCGCATTGGGTTGCAAACGGAAAACAAAATAGTGAAGAGCGATTCCGAATGGCGCAAACTTTTGAGTTCCGATGAATTCGACGTCACGCGCAAAGCGGACACGGAGCGCCCTTACACCGGAGCGTATTTCAACAACCACGACCCGGGGCTTTACCGCTGCATCTGCTGCGGCAACGCGCTTTTCAGTTCGGATACCAAGTTTGATTCCGGCACAGGCTGGCCGAGTTTCTGGGCGCCCATCGCCAAGGAAAATGTTTCGACCAGCATTGACTTGAGTTTTGGGATGCGCCGCGACGAAGTGACTTGCACGCTATGCGACGCACATCTCGGCCACGTCTTCGACGACGGCCCGAAACCCACCGGCTTGCGTTATTGCATGAACTCGCTGGCGCTGCGTTTTATGCCGCGCGCAAAATCCTGAAATTCCTTTCAATCTATCCGCAGTGCACGTTTTCTTTGCGTTCGCGGCCATTGCTTCGCTCCAAACAATGGAAAAGCCTATTCCAGAAAAGCCATGCTTTCTCGCCTTCACCACAGCGAAAACGAACGGCGCTAATCCTGGCGCAAGGCTGTGACCGGGTCAAGGCGGCTCGCGCGCCGCGCCGGGAGGAAGCTGGCGAACATCGCCGCGAAAACCAGAATGGGGATCGTTACGGCGAAGGCTACTGCTGAGGTGGACTGCATTCCCTGAACCAGGTTGCGCAAGACTTGCGCCGCTCCTAAAGCGGCTGCGCTCCCCAATGCAACGCCCACGAGAATCATTCCGAGACTTTGGCGCAGCACCAGCCAGATGACGTCGGCTGGGCGTGCTCCCAGCGCAATGCGAACGCCAATTTCAGGAATGCGCTGGTTCGTCAAATAGGCCAGCACGCCGTAAATGCCGATGCACGCGAGCCCCAGCGCCAATGCCGCGAATATTCCGAAAAGCAGCAGAAGAAATCGCTGCTGCGCCAGAGAGTCGTCCGCGAGCTGTTCCATGGTGTGCACTTCGTAAAGAACCTGGTCGTTGGAAGCACCTTTCAATTCACCACGCAAAGGAGCAACGAGGCTCAACGGAGAAGTTCCGGTCCGTACGGCAATGGACATGAGTTCGGACCAGCGGCGTACAAGGCTGTCCGGGAGCTGCGAAAACGGATAGTAGATTTGCGCGCGGACTTTGGCTTGATCGTCTCCGCCAAGACCCCACTGACGGACGTGGCCGACGACGCCAATGATTTCGAAAACGTTCGAGGCATAGCCCATCTCCGGGATCCAAAGACGCTTTCCGACGGGATCCTCCTTTCCAAAAGCGTTTTGCGCCAGGACTTCATCAATCACGACAACTTGTGTATTTGTGAGATCGTCGTGATCGTCAAAGAATCGTCCCCGGCGCAAAGGAATTCCCATGACCTTTAGATAGTCGGGCGACGCGTTTGTCAGCAAAGCGAACGGGAGTTTATTCGCCGGCGGCATGTCCGCCGTGGTCGAGTAGGCCTCTTCATTGTCGCCCTCGCGCATGGGAAAGGTGTCCACGGTGGCGATGGACTGCACGCCCGGCAGGCGGCGGGCGCGATCGAGGACGTCCTTCCACGCAGCGCGCGTCTTTGCAGGATCCGCGAGTGTCGCCGGCGAAAGAGCCATGCGCGTCACCAGCACGTTGTGAATATCCACTCCGGGATCAAGCGAGGATAGATAGAGAAGAGTACGCCCGAGCATGCCCGCCGAGACCAAGAGGATGATCGCCAGCGCGATTTCCGAAATGACAAAAATGCCGTGCAGGCGGCGCGAGCCTCCGGCAATGCTACGCATTCCGGCGCGAAGAGTCTGCTGCAGATTCTTGAATGGAGCGCGCAAAGCCGGAGCAAGGCCAAAAAACAGACCGCTCAAAATCGAAACCGCGCCTGCAAACAGGACAACATGCCAATCGAACTGAACTTCTTCCGCGCGCGGTAAAGCGCCCGGCCAAAAGGTTACAAAGGGTCGAACTCCAAAACTCGCAACAAAAACTCCGAGCGCACCTCCGGCCAAGCCCAGCACCGCGCTTTCGGTCAGGCATTGCCTCACGAGCCGGCCGCGCGTCGCGCCTAGCGCCACGCGCATGGCAAGTTCTCTTTCGCGTGATACGGCGCGGGCGAGAAGCAGGCTGGCGACGTTTGCGCAAGCGATCAACAATACGAGGCCAACGGCTCCCAGCAGCAGCCAGAGTATTGGCCGCACATCTCCAACATCCGGGCGAAACGACTGCACGACGAAGGTTCGCCCCGCGTTACTGTCTTTGTAGGCCTCGGCAAGCTGCCGGCCAAGCAAAGAAAACTCGGCCTGCGCTTGCGCCAAAGTAGAACCAGGCCTGAGGCGCGCTACAACGCGCATTGGATGCGCGACACGGTTGCGCAAAAAGCGAGCACTGTCCTGGCCCACCGGCGTGTAGAGATCGGCTTCCTGCCCAAAGAGCAGAAAGCCTTCTTTTGCAATACCAACAATGGAATAGCGCTTTCCATCGAGTGTGAGAGACGAGCCGACGGCGTCGGTGCTGCCAGCGAAATGACGCTGCCAAAAGCCGTAGCCCAAAATGGCAACGGGTGAGCCGCCGATCTTGTCTTCTTCCGGCGTGAAAGCACGCCCATGCAAGAGAGGAATGCGAAGCACGGAGAAGAGTTCCGGCGAAATTTCGCGAAAGTCCACGTACTCGGGTTCACCGGGCTCGCTGAGCGTTCCGCCATTGAATAGAACCGCGGCCACGTCGAGAGAGCGACTGGCGCGCTGGCAATCCAGAAAATCTGCATAAGCGACGTTCTGGGCGCCGAAGAGTTCAGCATTCCATTCGGCAGTCTTGCCGTGCACTACGACGAGTTGATCAGGCTCGGGATAAGGCAAAGGCTTCAGTAAAACGCCATTGACGAGCGTGAACATCAGAGTTGTCGCGCCGATTCCTAGCCCGAGGGTCAGGAGTGCGACTGCTGCAAATCCCGGCTTTTGCCGCAAGGTTCTGAGGGCGTAGCGCAAGTCCTGCCAGGCGTCTTCGATCCAGAGTGTGCCGCGGGCGCCGCGGCATTCTTCTTTCACTTGTTCAGGTCCGCCTAGCGTCAGCCGTGCGCGCCGGCGTGCTTCTGCTGGACTGGCCCCCGCGGAGATCAGCTCCGCTTCGTGATGCTCGAGATGAAATTGGAGTTCTTTGTCGAGCTGCTCTTCCATCTTGTTGCGGTGCAAGAGACGGTGCCACCAGTTCACTCCGCACCCCCGTCGGACAAGCCCAGGATCAGGCCGATTGCTTGCGTCAGCCGCTCCCAGCTTGCGGCCTCGGTTTCCAGTTCCGCGCGCCCCTTGCGCGTCAGGCGATAGAACTTGGCTTCGCGTCCCGTCTCGGTTTCTTTCCAGTCCCCGGCGAGGAGGCCGCGATTTTCGAGGCGGTGCAAGGCGGGGTAAAGCGAGCCTTGCGGAACCTGCACAACGTACTTTGACACCTGTTCCAAGCGCTGGGCGATGGCGTATCCGTGGACAGGACCGAGAGCGGCAATCTTGAGGATGAGGAGGTCCAGCGTGCCCTGGGGGAGATCGGTTTTTTGATTCATACCCATACCTCCAGCTTCTGCATATTCATTCCTTAGGACGTTTAGAAGGTCGAGGCGTTTCGCACAAAATTTCCCTTTTTTGAGACGCCGCCAAGTTCTTCTGAAACCACTGCCGGGTAGTAGCCTCCTAATCGGGAGTAAAGCTCCCGCACTCCACATTAGGAATCCACACCTTGGGACTCTAGCAGCCCTCGCGAGCTGCGGAATCGCAGCGGACTTAAGGTAGTCTAGGCAGACAGCTATGGCGGCCCGGCACAACGAAGAAGCACATGAAAAGCGCAAGGCGGCATTCCTGAGTGTTGGGTCCGCTTTGCTGCTGCTTTCGCTCAAGACATTTCTCGTGGTGCGCACGAGCAGTTTGGGCGTTTTGTCGGAAGCCCTGCATTCCGGCCTGGACCTCGTAGCCGCGGTCATCACGTTTCTTTCAGTGCGTGTATCGGATGAGCCCGCCGATGAGCGGCATCCCTACGGCCACGGCAAGTTCGAAAATTTCTCAGCATTTGTCGAGACCGCGCTTCTTTTGCTCACGGCGCTCTTCATCATTTATGAGGCGTTCGATCGGCTTTTCTTCCACCACGTGCATATTCAGCCGAGCGTCATGGCGGTCGTCATTCTTCTCGTGGCGCTGGCTATTGACGTGACGCGGGCGCGGGCCCTGAAACATGTGGCGAACAAATACTCGAGCGAAGCGCTCGAAGCAGATGCGCTACATTTTTCAACGGATGTGTGGAGCACGGTCATGGTCATCGCAGGCATTGGGCTGGTCTGGGCCGGCGAGACCTGGAACGTGCCCTGGCTTGTCTATGCTGACGCGCTCGCGGGGCTTGCTGTGGCGGCGGTGATTATCTGGGTTGGTTCGCAGCTAGGCCGGCGAACTTTGGATGCGCTGCTGGATGTCGCTCCCAAAGGATTGCAGCAGGAAATTGCCAAAGCAGTCGGGGACATGGATGGCGTGCTGGATGTAGACCGCGTACGCGTGCGGCGGGCGGGCAACCGGCATTTTGTGGACGCAACCGTGAGCGTGGCGCGCACCGCGAGTCTGGAACAGGTACATGCTCTAAGCGACGCAATCGAAAAAAGAATCGGAGAAATAGTTCCATCCGACGTCATGGTACACGCGGAGCCGCGCGCGCCGCAGGGCGAGCATTTATTTGAAGCGATTCGCGCAGTGGCCCAACGCAAGGGGCTGGCCATTCACGATGTGACCGCGCTGCAGCACTCCGGCCAGCTTTTCGTCGAGCTGCATCTGGAAGTGGATGAGAATTTGAACCTGAGGGAAGCTCACCGGCAAGCATCCGAACTGGAGGATGAAATTCTCAAGTTGCGCAACGGGTCAACTCAGGTGAATATTCACATCGAACCGCTGGGCCGGCACATCGCCACGCCCGACGAGGAAGCCGCTGAGATGAAACTGCTCTCGAAGGCGATCGAAACGCTTCTGAATACGCTGCCTTCTGAATTTGACGAGCTCGTGAATTGCCACAATGTGAGCGTGCGGCAGGTGGAGCATCACATTCTGGCGTCATGCCATTGCGCGATGCAGGGAGCGTTGCCGATTACACGGGTGCACGATGTAACTGCGGCGCTGGAAGACCGCGTGAAGGAAAAATTTCCGCAAATCTATCGGGTTACCATTCATCCCGAGCCTGTTGAAGACAAGTAACCGGAGAGGCCGGAAGGCTTCTCCTCCGGCTCGGGCTTCGAACACCGCGCGAAAAACTGTCCTGCCAGCGCCAGCAACGCCGGGAAACATTCGAGCACATAGCGAGGCTCGGGCGTCTCGAGCGTGGTGAGGAACGCCGTGCGCAGCAGGATAAACGCAAGCAGCAAACCGGTAGCGGGCCATAGAACGGAACTTTCCCGACCTAATCGCCACACGCCACAAATAGCAAGCGCTGCACACAAAACATTCAAAACAAAAAACCCGATCGTGACGGATAGATCGACCGGATCTTCCCGCCATGATTCTTTTAGAGGAAACACCTGGCCCGAAAATGGGAGCAGCTCGATGCGCGGCGTAAACCACATGGTGAAGCCTCGCGCCACGGGGAGCCAGAGATAAGTCCGCAGCGGATGGCGCGTTGTACGCTCGCGCGCCAGTTCTCCGAAGGCCACGTCCTCCTCGGGATTCAGCGTAACGTCATTGTTGTATTGCTCCAGCAGCGCGCCGACCCGCTCCTTCTCCTCCGGCGTGTCAAACGCCCGCTGCGGAATATCCTCGACGTTGATCACTTCTCCGTTCAACTTCCACGGCACGAGATAACAATCGCTGAAGCGATAGAGCCACGTCTTCTCCCAGGCCATGAAACCCAGAGGAACGAACTCGCCGGGCAAGTTCAAGTATTTGGGGGCGAGAAATTGCACCTCGTGCAGCGTCTTCGCGTTACGAAGCACCCAAGGCGACAAAGCCACGGCGCACCCGGCGGCGGTAAGTGCGAGCAGTTGGAGTCCAAAAAGGAGTCGCCGCTTCCGCAGCCAGAGCAAAGCCAGCAAAATCCAAGCTACAACGAGGAGCAGTGGCGTTTCGGGGCGAAACAATGTTCCCATGCCGATGAGAAATCCCGCCGCCAGCGCGAGGAGGGATTCCGCGTGACGCGAGGCCCACCCTTTTGCCAAGGGCACCGATTGGCCTCCGACGGCGTGCCAAATTAACGCGAGAAGCGCCACCAACGCGGCCGCGGTAAAAAATCCAGCGAACACTTCTGTCAGAGGAGTTGCCGTATAGTTAGCCGTAAAGGGGCAGAGCGCCGCGAGCCAAAGCGTCACAATAAACACGCGCCGCCAGCACTGCGGATTCGGCCTCAGCAATCCTAATAGCGCAGCCAGGCTGGCTGTTAACAGACAGCTGCACAAATCCACGGCCGCTTGCGCCAGCATCACAAAAAAACGGGCATCCGCGCCTACCCGCCGCGTCATGGCGTAAACAATCGCCAGAAACGCGGGGTAACCCGGCATGCGCACGTCCACGGGCGTAAGTGCGTCATCAATTGTTATCGCGTAAAGATGATGTTGCAGCCAGTTCGTAGCCAGCTGCTCGTAAAGGGGGATGTCCCCGGAATTGCTGGCGGGATACTTAAGTATGAAAAAGAGACGCAGGCCGAGGCCAGCTGCTAATGCGAGGATGGAGTGCGATAAAATTCGCTTCATGAACGCCACGCATCTTACAATAGAGAGGACGGAATCGCGCAGACGGATCGGGCCAGCCCACAGCCCGTTGCCGGCCATGCGCCAGGTCTCTAGGCATTCATGAAAGAACGCGGCCCTATATTTTACGACGCGCAGCGCGCCCGATGGAGGCGCACGCGCCGGACTATGGAAATCACCGGCGCGCTGCTGACGCTGTTGCTCGCCTATTTCTTTGTGACGATCGTCGTAACAGTCGAGCTTCCCGGCGGACTTCTGCCGGACGTGAAATCTCCTTTTCACGCGCTTAAGGTGGCAAAGAAGAAACCTGTGGCCCTACGCGAGGGCCGGCGCAAACGCGTTGCGGACATTGGCACAGTGCCGGCAAGCTACGACCCGCTGCGGGCAGCTTTTTATGTGAGCTGGGATGCCAACAGCCTGGCCTCGCTCAGAAAACACTACAAAGACATCGACTTGCTGATCCCCGAGCAGTTGCACGGCGTGACGCCCGACGGCGCGATCACCATTGTGGACTATACGCACAACCAAACTCGTCCCGTGAAAGCCACGCCGGCCGAGGCCATTGCTTTGTTGAAGGGGGATGAACTGCATCAGTGGATGCACTCCCTAAATCCGCCAATCGAATTGCCGATGATGGGGATGCTGGATAATTACGACGGAACCGTTTGGCGCATTGAAGAGATGGCCGCAATGCTTGCGAATCCGGCCGCGCGGCATGGTCTCATCCAAAGTGTGACGCAATATGCGGTACTGGCGCATCAAGCGGGTATCGTCGTGGATTTCGAGGAAGTGCCTGACGCGAGCCAGGTGCACTTCCGGGAGTTTGCCGCGGAACTTGCGGCGTCTCTGCACGCGGCTGGTCTGAAGCTGATGATTTCGCTCCCGGCGCGCGACGACGATTACGATTACGAATTTTTCGGCAAGCAATGCGACGCCATCATTCTGATGAATTACGATCAGCACTGGCTTACTTCGCCGCCTGGGCCGATCGCCGCGCAGGACTGGTATGTAGAGAATCTGCGACAGTTGCTCGAAGTTGTGCCGGCGCAGAAACTTGTCGTGGGTATCGCCAACTATGCTTACGACTGGGGCGAGACGAAGAAGAAGGGCGTCTGGTCGGGCGCGGAGTTCAGCGTTCAAGAAGCGCTCTTGCACGCATACGAATCGGAAACCGACGTTGAGTTCGATGAAGCTTCGTTGAATCCGCACTACTCCTATTCTGACGAGCAGAATCAGACTCATCACGTGTGGTTGCTCGATGCCGTGACGGCGTACAACCAACTTCGCGCGAGTGAGCGGATGGGTGTGCAAGGGACGGCACTTTGGCGAATGGGTTCCTCGGACTCTTCCATTTGGCCGATCTGGGATGCCACGCGGCCGGACGATGCGGCTCGTCAAAAAATCAAGGACATTCCGCCGGGGCCGGATCTGACGTTGGAAGGGAATGGAGACATCTGGCATTTTGCCGACACTCCAAAACCGGGGCGGCGCAGTTTCGTGTACGAAGCTTCCACGGATTTGTTCATCGACGAAACTTACGAACAGTATCCGCTGTCCTACGACATTGACCAGATGGGCGGGACGAAAGAGAAGAAGCTGGTGCTGTCTTTCGATGACGGGCCCGACCCGCGGTGGACTCCGAAAATTCTCGACGTACTGAAAGAAAAACAGGCCCCGGCGGTTTTCTTTATTGTCGGCGAAGTGGCCAACGAGCATCCTGAGATTCTCAAGCGCGAATATGCGGAAGGCCATGAAATCGGAAACCATACCTTCACGCATCCGCAGTTCGATCAAATTTCGCATACCGAAATCAAGTGGCAGTTGAACCTTACGCAGCGGCTGATTGAAAGCACCCTTGGAGTGAAGTCCATTCTCTTCCGTCCGCCATACGGAATTGATCATCAGCCGGAATATGCAGAAGAAGTCGCTCAGCTGCCGCTAGTGCAGGACATGGGTTATCTGATTGTCGGCCAGCGCATTGATCCCGACGATTGGAGCGAGCCGGACGGAAAGAATCAGATGCCCGCCGCGGACATCCTGCAAAACGTTTTGCGCCAGGTGGACAAGGGCAACATCATCCTGATGCATGATGGCGGTGGCGAACGAGCACAGACTGTGGCGGCTCTGCCGATGGTTATCGATGCGCTAAGAGCGCGCGGTTATCAATTTGTTTCCGTTGCGGATCTGATCGGCAGAACGCGGGCGGGCGTGATGCTGCCGCTTTCTCCGCAGGAGCGATTCGAAGCGCGCGCGGACGGCTTGATTTTCACCATTTTCCAGGCGTTTCGGTTTGGCATCGCCACGATTTTCATTGTCGGCATCATTCTTGTCAGCGGCCGGGCGATTGTCATCGGTGTTCTTGCTTTGATTGAAAAGCTGCGCGCCGATAATGCCGTGATGCCGGTGCCGGAGCCCGCCGTCACCGTGCTGATCCCCGCGCACAATGAAGAGAACGTCGTCGTCCAGACAGTTACTTCCGTGCTCGCGTCGGATGTGAAATCACTGCGCGTTATTGTCGTGAACGATGGGTCGACGGACAGCACCGGTCCCAAGCTTGACGTTTCGTTTGGGAATGATCCTCGCGTTCGAATCATTCACCAGGTCAATCGCGGCAAAGCGGCCTCGCTGCATCGCGCGCTGGGCGAAGTGAAGACGGAGATTGTTGTCACTATCGACGCGGATACAGAGATCGAGCCGGACGCCATCAGCAAACTGCTTCGCCATTTTTCCGACCCGAAAGTCGGTGCCGTGGCTGGCAACGTCAAAGTTGGAAACCGCTCGCGGTGGCTCACGCGCTGGCAGGCGCTCGAATACATCACCAGCCAAAACATGGAAAAGCGCGCATTTGATTTGCTGAATTGCATTACCGTCGTGCCGGGCGCGCTCGGGGCGTGGCGAAAGGAAGCCATCGAAGCCGCTGGCGGAATCACGGCGGACACCGTTGCGGAAGACGCGGACCTGACCATCGGCATTCGGCGTCTCGGCTGGCGCATCAGTTATGATGAGGAAGCTATCGCCTGGACCGAAGCTCCCGAAACTCCCGGCGCCTTGATTCGCCAGCGATTCCGCTGGACCTTTGGCACGTTGCAATCGTTCTGGAAGCACAGCGACACCTTATTTCGCCCCAAGTACGGCACGCTCGGCTGGATTGCTCTGCCGAACATCTTTGTGTTTCAGCTTGTTCTGCCGCTGATCTCTCCGGTCATTGACCTGATGTTCTTCGGCTCGCTGTTCCTGTGGGGGCTGGCCCAGTTCCGTATTACAAAGCTGCCGCAGCTCTGGACGGCGGCGGACGTCGAGAAGTCCGTCATTTTCTTCCTGGGTTTCCTGCTGATTGATATCCTGACGTGCGTCGTGGCGTTTGCTCTCGAAAGAAAAGAAGATTGGACTCTACTTGTGCCGGTTCTTCTCCAGCGCTTTTACTACCGCCAGCTGATGTACGTCGTGCTGTTCCGTTCCGTGAAAGAAGCGGTGAGCGGACGCCCTGTGGGCTGGCGTGGCGTGGAACCCGAAGCGCCGCGTTCGGCTGAACCTGTTTTGCATGGCCAAAACTGACTGCTCCCGCTCCTCGGCTCCGCGTGGCTCTGCCCACGGCACATCTCAGCTCACTGATACACTGATTCGCGTGAGATGACGACAATTTTCCATGTCTATGCGACCGGAATCCTAGGAATCATAACGCTGGGGATCTGGCTGCATTTGTTTTTCGGCCGTGGCTGGTTTTGGAATGTCAAAAAAGTGGACGCCGACGGCGAGAAAGTCCCGGCCATGGATGACTGGCCCGGCGTGATCGCGGTGATTGCTGCGCGGAATGAGGCTGAAACGATCGGGCACGTGGTCACGAATTTGATCCAGCAGGATTACTTGGGAAAATGTTCCGTTGTGATTGTGGATGATCACAGCGAGGACGAGACCGCAAGTATCGCAAAGAAAGTTGCGATCGAGAGTGGCGCCGAAGCGCGAGTGCGGGTCATCCATGCTTCCAACTTGCCGGACGGTTGGACGGGAAAGATGTGGGCGCTTAACGAAGGTGTCGCCAGCACACAAGTTTCGGGCGTGCAAACAGAAGCGCCAGGGTTTTTATGGTTCACGGATGCAGACGTGGCGCATGCGCCGGATACACTGCGGAGGCTCGTAGCATGGGCGCAGCGAGATAAACTAGACCTCGGGTCGCTGATGGTGCTCCTGCGAGCAAATAATTTTCCTGAGCGAGCGCTAATTCCCGCGTTTCTCTATTTTTTTCTGATGCTGTATCCGCCGCGGTGGATTGCCGACGAAGAGCTGGGCACTGCGGGCGCCGCGGGTGGCTGCATACTTTTGAAGCGCGAGGCCTTGGAGCGTATCGGAGGCTTAGCCGCAATTCGCCGCGAAGTAATTGATGACTGCGCGCTGGCGCGAGCCGTTAAGAGCATGGGCGGTCGCGTCTCGATGCGGCTCACAAGAAAAAGCACAAGTTTGCGACCGTACGGAACATTCGCCGAAATTCGAGATCTCATCGCCAGAACGGCTTTCACGCAACTGCGCTATTCGTCACTTCAGTTGGCGGGCACGCTTGTGGGGATGTTTTTGACCTACATCGCGCCAGTCGCACTACTTTTCGCGCACGATTCCTCTGCAAAAATTCTCGGTCTCATCGCGTGTTTTCTGATGTTCGTTTCATTCCTTCCAACGGTGCGCTTTTACCGGCTGACGCCGTTTTGGGCGCCGCTGCTGCCGCTTGTTGCTGCGTTCTATTCTTATGCGACCTGGCTTTCCGCCTTGCGTTACTGGCGCGGCCATGGCGGCCAATGGAAAGGCCGCGCGCAAGCACCCGAAAAGCCCCAGCGTTCCGTATACTAAAGCGGATTTGCTGTCCGGAAGATTGCAGATCATCGCAGATAAGAGATGGCTACCATCAAATTCGCCTACGACGTTCCGCTCGAACAAACGATGGAATTCGATTCCATTTATCCTGAAGGCCTACAATTCGCGCTCGACGACAAACAAACGCTTCGCAATATGCCCGGAGGGATTTTTGTCTGGATGCGGGTGGATGGCGCGCTTGCCGGCGAAGCCTACGGCGTTCCCATTTCGGAGTACGACGAACCGATCGAAGGGCTCGCCGATCTCACCGACGAGGAAAAGCATGGCGCGATCTACTGCTATTCCAACACGATCCTTCCGGCCTTTCAGCGGCGCGGATTCGGAGACATCCTTAAATCGCACTGGCTCGGACTTGTTGTGAGCAAAGGATTCAAGACCGTTTACGGGCACGCGCGTCCCGGGGCAAGCCAGGCGTTAAACGCAAAGTTTGGCGCGGTCTTTCTGGCGGAGTTTCCCGATTGGTATGGCACCGGCGAGACCTACAAAATGTACCGTTTGGCACTCGATGGGACTTCCTGAGAGCGTTTCGGTGAGGTTCTGCGGGGTCGCTGCCATTCTCTCCAGCTTTCGATCACTTTCTTAGCAACAAAAACGAGTAGCCGAATCCGAAGTACGTTTTGGGTGCTGCCGAAGAAAGGCCGATGCCGATGTGGAAATCAATCTGGTGGCGGGATGTCAATTTGTAAGCAGTTCCAAAGTGAATCTGTTGTCGAGAACCGCCGCGCTGAGGAAAGTCGCCTGCGTATTCGACAAATGCATCCCACGGAGTGGTCAGTTGGCGGTCGGCGAAGAAAGTGGTCTCCCCGGTGAAATCTCGTTTACCCTCCACCGTCGGCCAATAGAAGGCTACTTGACCACCGGCCGTCCACTTCTTCGTGACCGCGCGAGACCAGGGCACCTGAAGGCCGGGGTCGTACCCATGACTCGAAATTTGTTTGGCGCCTGTCGGAAAGCTGAGAAAGACGATGGCGGAGACATCGAATCCCGCCAAGGGACCAAGCTGCTGCTTCACCCCGGCCGAGATGTCGCCAAATCCAGAAATTCCCCCAGTCCCAGAGGTGACTGTGTCGAAGTAATCCGGAGCACTCAGCCGCAACTCGGTTTTCTGGAACAGCCCAGAGCGAAAATTGGATTCCGGAATGTCGAAAACGTATCGGCCCAGCGTGTCGGTGAACAGAAAGCCGTTTTCCATCTGAAATCCACCCTGGGGAACGACGACGCTGGAATTAGCGACGGCTGGCCTATCCGTTGAAATGATCACTTCGGATGAAGAATCCGCTTGCGCAAAAACAGGCGCTGCGGCCAGCAAGACAGCCAAAAGAAGCAGGTGGATGCGCAGCATAGGAAGCGCAAAACACATTAACGGAACCAAAGAAAAACTTCCAGAACTCCAATTGAAAAACAATTTCCAGCGAAGACGTGTCCCTGAAGGCCATACTCATGCTGATTTGTTGCGCGATCCGCGGTATGCTCTCGTTTGTGATTTTGCGCAGGCACAAACTTGATTTGATCCCAATCGCACTTTTTGCGACCGTTTGCTTTGCATGCACCGTGCAGGCGCAGCAGCCCGCTGCGCCCCCCGCCGTGGCCGCGCCCTCGGACCAACTGCGAATTTCTGCGTACACAAAGCATGAAGACCTGGTGCTGAAGGCAGCCGACTTCAAGGCCCTTCCGCACATTAGCATCACAGTGCACAACGAGCATGCCAACGCGGACGAAACGTACTCAGGAGTGCGAGTCTCCGATTTGCTTGCGAAATTGGGAGCCCCGTTGGGACGCGATTTGCGAGGAGCCGCTCTCGGCGGCTACATCGTCGCGACCGGTTCGGACGGATACGTCGCGGTGTTTGCCCTCGCCGAAGTGGATACGACTTTCCATTCCGGCGAGGTGATCGTCGCGGATAGCATGAACGGCCAGCCGCTTGACCCAAAGACGGGCGCGTTCCGGCTTGTGGTGAGTGAAGACAAGCGCCCCGCCCGCTGGGTGCGCAATCTTGTTAGCATCGAACTGAAATCCGCAAAATAGTTCTCGCAGCGAACGCCGGATCTTTAGCACTTCATGGCGCCCGTGCATTGCCTGACGGGTCGCACCAGCGTATATTGGCGTCTCGCAAAGCCGATTGCAGACGTGTAGCTTCCGTGAAATTTCATTCCAGGGTGTGGTGGAGGGACTGTGAAAAGACTGTGCGGCAGTGTGCTGTTTCTGATTTTTCTGGCTGCGATGCCGTCTCCGGCAAAGTCTCCGGGGCTTTCCGAGATGTACGCGCAAATCCGCGCGGAAGAGACCAACAATTCCAAAATCATGTGGATTATCCATGAGATTGCCGACGTCTACGGCCCGCGCGTGACCGGTACCCCAAATTTGAAGGCCGCCGACGACTGGGCGGTCACCACGATGACCTCCTGGGGACTCGCGAACGCGCATCTCGAACCGTGGACTTTCCAGCCGCCGAGCGCGGCGACACCTGTACCGGGCTGGGAAAATATGGAGCTGTTCGCGGAAGCAGTCGCTCCTTTTCACGGCCAGCTCATGGTCCAGCCGCTAGCATGGACACCGAGCACGAATGGAGTCGTCACGTCAAAGGTGGTCATGATCCAACCGCCAGGACTGGCGCCGCCGACAGGCGCCGGATTTAATTTCTTCGGAGGCGCGCCGCCTCCAGCGGAACCGAAGTGGGCCGCTCCGCCGATGCCGCCGGCGGCAAAGCCTGCGGAAGCGAAGCAGCCCACGCAAGCGGAGCTCGATTCGTATTTGAATTCTGTGAAGGTCTGGATACATGGAGCGATCGTGTTGGTTGGGAAACATGTGGAAGTGCCCGAGGACATGAATCCCGCGCCCATGCGGCGCCCCGAAGACGAGTGGAAATCACGCTTTGATTCCAAGAATCCGCGGCCCTTCCGCTTTCCCGAACAGCCGGAGTTGCCGGAAGGGCAATTGACGCGGCAGGAAGTCTCGCGCCAAGTGGACCAGTTTCTTGTCGACAACGGGGCCCTGGTGCGCATCAACGACGGCGGTCGCGCGCACGGCATCATCATCGCGCAGCAAAACGGCACCTACGATTGGACACGCGCTGTGCCAACGCTGGTGATGCGCAACGAGGACTACGGACGTATTTCGCGCGCTCTCAATGACGGGACGCAGGTCACGCTGCGCGTCAACATCCAGAACAAGGAATATCCTGAAGGCACTACCGCTTACAACGCCATCGGCGAAATACCCGGTACAGACAAGAAAGATGAAATCGTCATGCTCGGCGGCCACTACGATTCCTGGCACGACGCCACGGGAGCCACCGACAACGGTATCGGTTCTTCCATGATGCTGGAAGCGGTGCGCATTCTCACCGCCCTCCATGTGAAGCCGCGGAGAACGATTCGCGTCGCGCTCTGGAGCGGAGAAGAAGAAGGCCTCCTCGGCTCCCTGGCTTACGTGCAGCAGCACTTTGGCAGCTTTGAAAACCCCAAGCCGGAATTCGCCAAGCTGGACGCGTATTTCAATATCGATTCCGGTACTGGAAAGCCGCGTGGCGCCGGAGTGTTTGGACCGGCGGCCTCGGCCGATTTGATTCGCGAGGCGATGATGCCGTTCGAGGACTGGGGATTCATGGGAGTCACGGTCAGCGACAGCCGCCGCACCGGAGGCACGGACAGCACTTCTTTCAACAACGCTGGGTTGCCCGGCATTGGACTCGCGCAAGATCCCTTTGACTACGGATCATTCACCCATCACACGAATCTCGATACCTACGAGCGCATTTACGAAGAAGACGTGCGAGAAGGCGCAGTGGAAATTGCCTCGGCGGTCTACGCACTCGCGATGGCCGAGGAAATGGTGCCGCGTTTCAAAGCGGAGGAAATGCCAAAGCCCGCGCCGGAGCCGGCCCCGGGGTCGCTAGCCACACAAGTGCGTCACGTCCCAGCGAACTGAGAAAAGCGAACCAGTGTAGTGGCCAACCTTCCACGGTTGGCCACTACCAGCTCCACGGCTCCAGCTTGTGGACGTTCACCCCACCTCTATTGCGTGACAACAAAGTCGCCGTGCAAAGTCGCATTCGAATTGCCGCCAACCCAGACGTCAAACTTCGACGCTTCTTCGACCCAGGTTTTTTTCGCTGTGCTCCAATAGGTCAACTCTTCTTTTCCAATCGAAAAATGCACGGTCTTTTTTTCGTGGGCGGCCAGTGTAAAGCGCTGGAATCCCTTAAGCTCGCGTACCGGCCGCGAAGTGCTGCCATATTGTTGATGAATGTAAAGCTGAGCGACTTCATCCGCGGTGGAAGCACCGGTGTTTTCGACGTCGACGCTGACATCCATGCTGTCTCCAGACTTGAGCTGCGTCTGGCTCAATTTCAAATTGGAAAACTGGAATGTGGAATAGCTTAGGCCGTAGCCAAATGGATAAAGAGGCGTGCTTTCTTCGTCCCAGTAGCGCTTGCCCTGACTTTCCGGAGCCTGGGTTGTGTTGTGGGCATAATAGGTGGAAACCTGGCCGACATCTCGCACCCATGTAAAGGGCAACTTGCCTCCGGGAACGGCGTCGCCGAAGAGGAGATTGGCGATTGCATTGCCGCCTTGGGTGCCCGGATACCAGGCGTCCAGAATCGCGGGAATATGTTCAGAGGCCCATTTGATGTCGAGTGGACGGCCATTGAGAAGGACGAGCACAACTGGTTTTCCGGTGGCGGCGACGGCTTCGAGAAGTTCTTCTTCGCGCCCCGGAAGGTCGAGCGATTCGCGTGAAGCGGATTCTCCGCTCATGTTTTGTGCTTCACCAAGGACAAGAATGGCGAGATCAGAAGAGTTTGCGAGGTGTGTGGCGTTGGAGAATTCCTCAGTGGATTGCTGATCGGTCCAGACAGGTGCTGGCTTCAGGCCCAGGATGGGGTCGAGCATGGAGGGAGTCTTGCGTCTAATCTGGACGCCTTGTGCAAAGGAGACCTCGGCCTGGGAACCGAGCTTGCTTTTCAAGCCTTCGAGAACTGTGACGGTTTCGGCAAGGTCGTGTCGGAAAGCCCACGATCCAAGAGTGTCTATCTTGGAGTCTGCAAGAGGGCCAATGACGGCAATTTTCTTGTAGGCGGTCTTGCTGAGGGGAAGAAGTTCGTGCTCATTGCGAAGCAGCACCGCAGTCCGTTCCGCGGCCAGCCGCGAAGCGACCCGATGTTCGGGCATCGCCAGAATCTGCTTTGAGCGCGCCTCGTCCACGTAGGGATGCTCGAAGAGGCCGAGGCGGATTTTCATTTCCAGGATTGGCCGCGCCGCTTCCTCAATTTCCTGCGCAGTGATTTCCCCGCGTTCGACAGCCGTGGCGAGGCTCTTTGAATAGGCCGTGAAACCGAGAGCCATTTCCATATTAACGCCCGCCTTGAAAGCATAAACCCCAGCCTGGTAGGTGTCTTTGGCAAACCGATGAATCTCAAGGCTCTTCACAGAGTTCGCGTCGCTGACCACGAAACCGCTGAATTTCCATTGCTCGCGGAGAACGTCGTGCAGCAGCCAGCGATTGCCAGTGGCGGGCACATCGTTCAAGTCCAGATAGGCGCTCATCGCGGTGCCGATGCCCGCTTTCACGGCAGCGTGAAACGGCGCAAGGTAGACGTTGTACAACAAAGTGTCGGGAATGTAGGCCTCGTCGTAATCGCGGCCGCCGATCGCGGCGCCGTAGCCTGCGAAATGTTTCATGCACGCGAGGATGTGATCCGGTGCGCCGATGTAGTCGCCCTGAAATCCGCGCACCTGTGCAGCGGCCATTGCCGAGCCTAGATAGGGATCTTCACCGGCACCTTCGACGATGCGGCCCCACCGCGGATCACGCGCGATGTCCAACATGGGCGCAAAGGCCCAATGGATCCCGACAGAGCGGGCTTCTTTTGCGGCGATAGTCTGCGCTTTGGTGGCAGCGGAAGGATCCCACGATGCGGCCATGGCAATCGGCACTGGAAAAATGGTGCGGAATCCGTGGATGACGTCGAATCCAAAGAGGAGAGGTATGTGCATGCGGGTCTGGTCTACGGCTAGGTGCTGAAGGCGGTTGGTTTCCGCCGGATCGGTAACAAAGAGTACCGAACCCAGCTGTCCTTTGGAGACGGCGTCATCAACCGTTTTCGCGGGGCCGAAATTGAAGAGCTGGCTGAGCTGCCCGATTTTTTCGTCAAGCGTCATTTTCTGAAGCAAGGCGTCGGCACGCTGGCGCACGGTTTGCTCGTCCGGCGGCGTATCGCCCGGGCTTTGCGAGAAGGCAAACGGAGCGCAGGCAACAACGATAAGCATCGAGCGCAAAAAGATTTTCCGTGCGTTCATTCGTGAAGAACCAGGGGTTATTGCGGTTTTCATTCGCACCCTCCAAAAGAACGCGCCATCCTATCGGAATTGTGTCCTGCGAAGCTAGCCGAAAAAATCTCAGGGCAGAAAAAGATTACTTCTGTCCGGTGACTTCGTTCCACTCGCGTTTGCCGCGTTCGAGCAAGGTGGGCAAATCTTCGCGCAGCAGGAAGCGCTCATGGACCAGCTTCATGGCCGCTTCCGCGAACTTTCCCATGTATTCGTCGCGCGAAGCGTAGCGCTCCGCAACGGAAAGCCGCGGATCGCCGGATGAGCCGCGCTCCGCAGCCGTTTTCGCGAAGGGAATGAACGAGCCGTAAAAGCTGAGACGCAAATCCGAGAGCCCTATACTGGGATCACGCAGATTCCAGCCGGTATAGGTGGCGAGCGGAACCTGCAACTCCGGAAGGCGCACGCCGCCGGAGTCGTTTCCGTCAGCGTCCGATTGCGGCACCAGCACAGCAAACGGCTTTCCAACCTTAGGAGGCTCGATCGTGAAGATTCCGTTCTTCCATTGCGGGCCAAAATCCAGGTGATACGCAAGACTCGCTTCATGCGGTTTGTTGACGCCCGGAATTTTCGGGAAATTCCATTTTGCCAGCGGCACGAGCGTCCCATCAGCAATCTTCGGATACGTGGAAGGCGGCGGCTCGGCGCCGTCTTTCACCCACTGGTCCATATCTGTAATCAGAGCCCGCCAGTACCACTGGACCGGATTTGGGTTGTGGAGTTGCTGGGCG